>Ga0115011_10001239_pt1 | contig 18580 bp, 24 predicted proteins | sample TroAtlMetagenome_2_FD_88705 | JGI IMG/M metagenome (GOLD analysis project Ga0115011, IMG submission 88705) | Marine eukaryotic phytoplankton communities from Atlantic Ocean - Tropical Atlantic ANT8 Metagenome | ecosystem: Environmental > Aquatic > Marine > Oceanic | place: Tropical Atlantic...
CCATCGATTAAAAAATCATCAACGATACCTTCCAATCGACTGTCAATCTCATTCTCTTCTACCAGCTGTTGAAGAAATAATCTTCTAAAACCAAAAGTATCTTGTGCTGGAAAAAATTCAATACCTTGACGAAGCATAAATAGCTTCATCTGTGCAAGATGGCTATTGACAACCATCGTGTCAGTACCACTAGAGCCATCTCTCTTTCTAGCGGCTTCTAGTATCTGACGAAAACGTTCGGTGCCTGGTTTAATCATTCTCTAATCCTACCTCCATTCTATTTGTGCGCCGCCTCGTTTCATGAGACCTTGCACAACGATATTCAAAGAGTCGGCACAGTCATCATGAGGAGCATGACCGAAATTGCATACTTCATCAACCATGCAGGTGAAATCTCGATATTTATTAAAAATAATCTTTTTACCTTGAAAAAGACCAATAATCCCTCTAAGGCGAGCGAGCTTATCACCCCTAAAACCTTTAACAGGACTAACACTTAAATTATAGAGCTGCCACTCGTTAAATAAAATTCGTTTGAGATCTCCTTCAAAACTTTTTTGATAAGCCACTACTTCAGGCCAAATCACAACAGGCGAATCTGTTCTAAAGTATTGACCTTCATCGTTGGTACTTAATAAATTCCACTCTACTAATAGCTCACACAAAGCTTCTATCTTTTCAAGATTCCCCATCGACCTCATTCTTTTGTAGTCGATGATGTAAACATGATCATCTTTGCGTCCTGCCAAGGTGAATACAGTCCAATCATTTCGTTCTGTCATACCTGCAGACAGATCAATACCCACTCCAATCGTGTCATATTCGTCTGGTACTTCACCTTTGACAAATAATTCAGGAGAAATCCCAAGCTCAGTCGTTTTAATTGGTTGGTTTAAGTATTGGTAAGAGAAAGCAACACGATCATCAGCTTGTAATTTTAAAAGATATTTAACAGACCAAAAAGAAGGCCAATAGGATTTAGGAGCACCACTATCGTCATAACTTAATGCCCCTTGTGATATAACTTTCCATCCTTTTTTCTGACAGAAAGTTGTAGTAAATAAATCATCAAAATGAAATCGAGTTCCTAAAGCAATAGCACGAGCACCTTGAAACATGGTTGGAACAATAACATTTGTCCAATTAGATTCCATCTCTCTTCTTATATCTGGATTAGCGATAGCTGCTGCGCTTTTGATAGCGTCATCAACAATGATTAACGAACTTCGCTTAGAAGTAATAGTTCCTTTCAATCCTGCACAAGCAACAGTGAAAGCGTCTTCTCCTCTAACGTCTATCTCTGCGTGTTCGAAATCAATAGACCATAATTCATCGCTCGTGCGATGCTTGGATAATCGAACTGTCGGAAAAATTTCTTGATATTCTTTATTGGAAATTAGGTTTTTTATTGCAGCACTTTTATTCCTTGCAACGTCTACGTTATATGAAACGTATAAAGTTCTTAATAATTTTTTAGCCTGAGCATGACGTCCTATCAACCACGCAACTAATAATCCTATTACTGTGGATTTAGCACTGCCTCTAGGACTTAATAAGCATGTATTGGGACCCGCAATATCGAGCAAATGCTCGTTGCTTTCACCTGTTAAAAACTCTTGGTGCCACACCTTCATGTGACGAGCTGCAGGTTTTCCCATTAGCTCGCAAAAAAAAGCAAAACTTTTACGTGCTTTTAAGACGTGTGGAGGAGTTGTAACGACCTCCGGCTGACTCTGTATAGCACGAGCAGCTAGTTGGGCACTTCGTCTACGAGCAAGAGATATCGATGCATTAGACATGTAAGAAGTCTAGGCGTTATTCACTATTGAAGCTACATAAGAATAATTTTTTCTTTTTGTCTCCAGCCCTTTCTGTCTACCCAATCTTGAAATTCAGCTTTAGCTTCTGGAGTTAAGTAACCGAAAAACCTATTCAACGCATGTTTTAGGGCATAATTTTTATCTTCAAATTTATCTAGCTCTAGGCCGCCATGCAAGGCACAGCAAGCGTCTAAGAGATCATACATAGGTATAGGAGTATGAGCGTTTTGTTGTTCCCTATTCATAAATAGTGATAAACTCAATTAAGGTATATTTGTTCACTATAGTTCTAAATTCATGAGCCAGGGGAGATCTTTCTCGTTATGAATTTTAGAAGGAAGTAAATTATAAGCAATGCTAATCCTAGCTTGGTCTGTTGTGTTCTTATTTGACTTATGTATTTGATAGCTAGGAAAAACTAGTAAGTCTCCAATTTCTACAGGCAATGAAGCTTCAGAATGCCAACTATGACGCACTACTATATCAAAGAAACAGTCTTGAGTAGCATTAGTGGCTTTACTCGTCTTAGGTTCTTCTTTCACAATTAAAGACATATCGCTGCCCTCTATATAAAGCACGCACGACATGAAAGAATCTGCATGACTATGAAAAACAAAGCCTTCTTCTCCTGGTGGCTGTTTATTGATCCAAGCTCCTACTATTTTCCAGTCACCTATGTTTGGATGCCGAGGACAAAGACTAGAGGCTTCTTTTAAGACCATTTCATTTAAAGTTTTATATTTCGGGTCTCTAAGGACATCCGCATAACCCCTGAGGTCTAATTCTTCAGAAGATACGTCAGGAGGAATTACCGCTGTATCAAAACCAACCTTATGTATTCGCGTAGGGAAGACATCTACATATCCTTTATAATTGTCCATAGCGCCTAACCTTATCTACTATTTGATCAATAATATTTACATCCAGACCTAAGAAAGGTGGAATAATCCCAAGAATTCTAAGTAACCCATCAACAAATAATGCAAGACACGTAAATCCAAGAATCATACTAATAATTGTTGCATTTCTATTGTGTTGCTTCATAGAGGCCTCGTCAATAGCCTTAGCCTTGGCTACAGCATCGGCCAACATAATATCTACTTCTTCTTTCGTATAACACAAATGAGGTAAAATCTCTCTAATTTTTTCTTCAGTCATACATGTATGAAACTGTTACGAGTAGCCTACTTCTCTTCAATTAGAGCTGCCCATACAGATTCATAAGCTAAATCTAAAGCGTTTGTCATATCCTCGTTACCCTTGAAAATAGATCTTAGTTCCCTCATAACTTTATCGGCTCCAGATAAGATTAATCCTCTTTTATCTGTACCTCGAGACATCTTTTCAACCTCTACAACATGGCCACGCAATTCTTTGGATAGATGTGCTATTCGAGTTGCTGCCGCATCTGGTTTAACAATATCTGCTTGTACTTGCTGCCTTAAGAAATCAATGTCATATTCCAATTTGACAATCTCTCCCAACATCAGTTGCCTACGATTTAGTTTTGGAAAATTGTTAGAGACCCATTTTTCTAAAGGAGTAAAACCACCTTCATACCCCAAGACAGTTGCATATAACCAAATTTCAACAATCGAATATGTATTTTCTACATATACCAGAAAGGCCTCGTGGCGATCTTGGTCTAATGATGTTAGAAAATTTTGAACCGTATTATCCTTTTCTATAACCATTAACCAAAGAATTTAGAACCTGCTCTATCTATAGCACCTCTTGCGTCAGCACGCATCTTTCTCTCTTCGTTGTACTTATCTCTTTGAGTCTTTCTATTTTCTGAGCCTGCCTCTCGAAGTTGTAGTCGATCCTGCAAACCTTTAGACATATAATTCATTCTTGTTTGACTGCCCAATTCTTGTTGACCTAAACGCTGTTCTTGACCTGTAACTCTTAGAGACTTTCTATCTTGATCTCCTTGTGTTCTAATTTGTCTTCTGCCTTCCTCTCCCTGTTTACCCATTAACTCTTTCACGATGCCACCTTCAGCACCCATAATTTTCAAGGTATTACCTGTCTTCAGATTCTCCATCCCTCCGTGATATTCAGCCCAGTTTCCAAGTTGCCCACGCTGCCATTGAAGGCCTAGTCCCATGTTCATCAACATCCTATTGGAATCCATCATGGCTCCGGATAGTTGACCACCTAAATTCTTATCGTTAGGGTTACCTTTAACCCATGTGACCATATCCTGTAAACCAGTATCATACATTTTTCCTCCAGTCGTACCTGGTTTGTACTGCCAAGCATTTCCACTTTGATTTGCCAAGGAAGACATAAATCTATTCTCGCTGTATTACTAGTTTACCTATTTTTAAATTCCTGCGAACGCCTGATATTGGCTATGACATCATCACGAGTTTGAGCACCTGATTCTATCTGTTTAGACCAATAGTCTTTTCCTCCACTATCAGCTGATCTTCCTAGCTCGTTTTGATACACACTATCTAAGAAATCTGAAGTAGAAGAGGTACTAGGCTTCGAGACTGTGGGGACAGGTCTAGAGATAGAACGCCTTTCTGCTCTCTTTTGCTGATCCCTCGCTGCTTGCTCCGCCCTGTTCTTAGCTTCCTGCTTAGGAGCTTGTCCTACATCTGGAGTCTGAGAAATAAGCTCTGCTTCTTTGGCTTTTCTTTTAACACCGTATCTTTCTAAAGGAGCTCTCCAATTGTCATCCTTTTTCAGTTTGTCTATATTCTGTTGATGTTCATCAGGGGTTGGAGTATACCCTTCGTTGTACCGAACTATAGGTTCAACGTCTTTGTAGAGTTCTACCGTGTCATCTGGATCTTTCCTAGTCTTTCTTAGGTCTTGAGCTTCTGGAGACTGCTTAAAGGATGTTACAACCTCATCCATAGACATGCCGTCTCTAACCATTGACTTCCAATATTCTTTTCCTTCTGCATCAGATTTCCGTCCAAGAATTTCGTTGTATAAATCTTCTACCTGATTGTCTAACTGCTGTTCTTCGCTGATACCAGGACCCTCTTTACCAGGCCAGCCAGGGAACCAACCAGGGTCGATGCCATCACCATCATCTATGCGTCTTGGAGGTCTAGGGCCGGGATCACCATGAATAGGAGGAATCTCCGGTCTAGGTCCTGGCATAGGATAAGGTCTGCCATCTCCGTCTGGCCAAGGATCACTAGGTCTTGGTCCTGACTCAGGAGGACGAGGTAAACCTGGTCTTACAGGACGAGGCATTTCTTCTCCTGGTCCCCATGTATCTTTTCCACGTCGCCTAGGTGGTCTACGACCTTCTCGTTCTTCTCTCCTTTGATTATCCCATCTATCTTGTATCTCCCTCATGCGTCTTTGGTAGTCTTCCATGCTTTCACCTTCCCTTGGAGGCGTACCTGAACCACCCCAGCCAGGAGGCATAGCATCGCCCCATCCCCATGTATCTTTTTCACGTCGCCTAGGTGGTCTACGACCTCCTCTCCGTTCGTCGTCCCATCCTCCTGCATCCTCTTCAGGTAGCTTTTGGTCGTCTTCGTTCCATCCTCCTGGTGGAGGACCAATTACAGTGTCACGTCTACCCGGTTTACGACCACCCTTACCTCTTTCTTCAGGGGTTGAGTCTTCCCAAGTTATAAATGGTTGGCCCGGACCTCTTTGATGCCTATCGTCTGTGCCGTCCCCATCTTTATCCACCCAATCCATGGTGAACATAGAATCAGGATCTGCTCCTATCCGACTACCGTAGCCACCTCTACCTGTCTTAGGAGGAGGAGAAGGTAATTGACGATAGTCATCTCCTGAGGTTCCACCATCTCTACCTGTCTTAGGAGGAGGAGAAGGTAATTGACGATAGTCATCTCCTGAAGTCCCACCATCTCTAGGACGACCAAAGATGTCAAAAAATCTATCTTCAGCAGCTTTTTGGTCTTGACGATATCTCTCAGGCGTTACATTAGTACCTGGAGCATAATCAATGTGAATATTTCTATAACTTTCATCACCTACACCTGGGTTCAACGTGGGCTGATTGTACTCGTCATACCTCCAATTCTGACCATCGTCAGGAAGTTCAGGAAATGTCTCACCGTCCACAGGAGTAGGCTCATAAGTTAAGCCAACGTCCTGCTTGCGATTTTTAATCCTTTCTAATTCTTCCTCGTAAAAACCGTCTTCGGCAAGACCAGGGAGTCGTTGTATATAAGAAGCCATTTAATTACCTAAGAGATAAGGAAGCAATGCAGCACCACTGCCAATAATGCGTGATGTCATGTCGTGACGTAATTGAGGATTAATGACATTTTGCAAGTCTTGTTTTTGCTTTTTGTCACGAAAACCTAAACCAACATCTCCTAACATTTGATGTCCTTCTGGAAGTCTAGTATCTACACCTTTAGTCAATCCTTCGATAGCGTAAGCAGGAGCCATTGCTGCTTCTTTTAGAGCAGTACTCATCGTGCTGGCAAAGTTGTTGTCTTTCAATAATTTATTAATTTCTAGTGCAGCTTCATCTCTGCTAACAAGTCCATTTTTGACTTTCTCTTTTAATTGCAGATAGCCAGGATTCATCGAGGCTTGCTGAACCATTAAATCTTGAAGCTTTGCCGCGTTAAATCCCATTACTGTAAATCGATCCTCCTTGTTATTTTAATCAATTACTAAGTATCAAAGCCAAGATCATTCATAAGGAAATTTTTAACTGTTGCAGTGTTGCTTTGCTTGCTGCCTGTCAAGCTTTCTCCAGCCATCCTGATCTGTGTAGGTTGACCCCAAATATTAGCTAATGTTTGTTGTAAATTCTTTTTTCTTGCCATTTCTATTTCTTTCTCGGCAAGCCACTGCGACTGCTCGTTGATCATTTCTCTTTCTACTAGATCTCCCTGCTCTTTTAAAGCAATACCTGCTAAATCCATTCCTTTCGTGAAATTCAGCTTATTAATCTCTCTTGCGGTATCTGTTGAATCTGTCGTCTTGATAGCACTAAAACCTTCTATAGGAGGATTCCCAGGAAAGTTATTAAGGTATGCAGCACTTGCGCTACCGAATCCGCTAGGTAAGCTTACTGCCATTTTAGAAACCTATTAATGAATTAACGGTTTGACCGCCAACAGCATTTGCATTCATCATTGCATTAGCCAATATTGCATCTTGCTGTGATTGTCTTGCTAATGCATTCTGCTCTCTTAGCAATTCTTTAGTTGGTTCCAGACCAATCTTATTTATCTCATTCTGTATGCGTGCTTTCTTTTTAGCTTGGTTTAAATCTACGTTAGGATCAAAGACACTATATACACCTCTAGCCAATCCTTTACCTGCATTTCCACCTAGCATTCCTCCAGCGGTTGATCCAATGACCCAACCAACGCCAGGGATAGGAATCAAAGCTTGACCTAAAATTCCCCCTAGAGCAGCTCCACCAATGGTGCCGCCAACTTTTCCACCAGCTTCAGCAACGTTTACAGCAACTGGATCTGTAGGATCTCTTAATTCTTGAGCTGCATCTAACAATGCGAATAAACCTGTTAAACCTGCAACACCTCTTACCCGAGGTACTTTACCCATCAGCTTCAGATAGTCACCTGGGCCTTTAACTCCTGCTCCTATACGTATAGGTCCTCGACTGACTTGCTTACTTAATCCTTGTACATTCTTAAATGTAGGAACTCTTCCTCCTATCTGTACTACTCCTTCTTTAAGTTGTTTAGCAGTTGCAGGTGTTAAAAGTGATGGATCTTTTAGTGCTTCTCCATACAAAAGATTTAATAACGGCTTACTAGTACCTCTACGAAGATTATTGAAGAAACCAGCCCCCATAGCCATGGGGATAGTATTGCCGAGTACAGCAGTCGTCGAACTTCTTGGTATATCGCTAGGATTACCAAAAATACCTAATTCATCCATTCTGTACAGACACAGTAAGCCTACTGTTTAGATTCTAATGGTTAATACGATACGACTACTTATTCCTCGCAGTAAGGAAGATCCTCTGGACGAGCAGACAGGAAATAATGCTTAATAATTGAACTCGGTGTTTTTAACTGTTCATAAATAGCTTCTGACATTTCGAACGATTCTGGATAATCAATACTATCGTTCATCTCTAATATTGCAACCTAGACAGTCGGAACGCCTTGTGAGGCTAACCAAAGCTTTCCACCAGTTAATGCTAGGTTGCCTAACGTACCGAGGAAACTTCCTTTTGATTGTCCTTGGCTAACTCGTCTTGCATATCTTTCGTCAGCTAAACGCTTGCGATAAGCTATGTCTTCTCTCATCTGTGCCTCTAAGGCATCTCCTGCCATTCTTATTCCATGTAAATTATTATCAGCCATAGTGTCCACAGCATCTTGAGTACTGTTACTGGCGGCTACGTCTGTTAATCCTGTTTGAATATTTGGTGTTAATGAATTCTGTTTCGACTTGTAATATCCAGTTGCATTGTTAAATTTAAAATCCGCAGGGTCAGGACCAAGTAATCCGGATTTGGATTGATCTTTTCTAAGAGCCTCTAAAACGGCTACTGGGTCTAAATCGAAAGCCATAAATTTATTTTAGTTAAAACCAACTATTAAGGCCTCTGTTTCCGAAAAGGCCTCCACCTGAATTAATATCCATGTCTGTGTTCCATTCAGTCGTAGTACCACCAATCGTGGCATCAGTTCCAAAAGGATCAACAATCAGTCCCGTTGCGTTCACTGTGGCAAGAGGATCATCAAAATCTCTACCAAAGGAATCTGTTCCACTACTGCCTCTACCACTAAATGGATTGTCACTTCCCATTTGAGACCCCAAATAAGCGCCACCCAAGTTAATGCCCGCATTGATTAAATTATTAATACCTGACCACGCAGCTGCTTCACCTCCGACTTTACCTGCATATTCCTTTGCTCTAGCCTCATGCTCTGTAACTTCTTTAGCAGATTTCAACTTAAGCATGTGACGTGCTAAAGAATCACCTGCCATGCGATTTTGCTTGATAATATTGCGAGCAGCATTCTCTCCTACATTTTGTTTAATGGCACCTAGGCCAGTGATATTCATTAGTTTTCAGTACCCATACTTCGTCTTATTGATTCTAATCCTTGTCCTGTCACTCCTCCAACAGCAGCAGCACCCGCACCATATTTCAATGTTTCCCATAACATATCAACTTGACCTTTTTCGCTTATTCGTTCCTTCTGAATCTTCAAGTCTTTCATTTCATTTCTGAGTTCTTCTAACTGACCAGGGGCAGGACTTTGATCTTTCTTGGCTGCTTCTTTGATGATGTTGTCTCTTTGCTGCATTCGGTCTTGAATTTGAGCTTCAATACCTTGCATCTGCTCTAATTCTCCACCTACTCGAGCCATCTTTCTTCCACCACGCCTAAATCCAGCACGTGCACCGGCTGCAGCAGCCAATGTAGGCAAGATTGCGGTAGCAGCAGGCATGGATTTACCCATGAAGTTGATTTCAGGGCCATGAATTCCAGTTAAGTTGCCTTTTAACGCACCTAAAACGTTGAATTTACCGTCATCTAAAGGATTAAGGTCTGTTTTTCTGTCGAATTGGTATGCTTTGTATCTTCTGTACTCTGATTCAGAAACATCTGGTCTTTCCTGAGCAAATTCGTTGTAAGGAAGAAGTTTACCTGTCCTTCCTAGGAAGTATCTACTAACAAATTCACCTAAAGGAGAATCAGTTCTACGAGGATCTGTCTCACTTGGTAATATTGCTTTGTATCCTGCAGGTCGTCCTATATTTCCTATACCTGTAGACATTGCAATAATGGCAGGCACGGTAGCAGCTAGACGTACATTTCTATTTCTTAGTAAACTTTCTCCTCCAGTTAACTCTCTAATCCTTTTAGCTTCTGCAATTTCAGCAACACTGGCATTAGGTCCTGCTTGTTCTAGAGATTTCTGAGCATCATGCAATGTTTGTAATGTCGTGAGTTGAGTTAAAGCCTGAGGAGCGTTCAGAAACCACCATATATTTCTTAAACCATCACTCATTACATCCGCCGCTAATGCTCCACCTGCTTGTTTTAATCGTGCGCCTGCGCTGGGAGCTTCTCCTTGTCCGTAGACGTTGACGACCTTTCGTGCAACCTCAGGATTCTCAGATAAGTTTTGTGCGAATTCTTTTCTTCTCTCAGGAGAGTAGCCCCCTAGAGGAACCTGTTGAACTTTATTGAGAATTTTTCTCTGTATAGACCTGTTATCTCCTAAGATATTTGTCGGCAATCTATCGACTTGTCTTACGGCTGACTGAAATAAATCTGATTCTGCAAGGTTATAAGGTAAGTATTGTCTAATTAAATCAACAGCTGCGGATCCACCCAACATATCTTCAAGGGGTGCATTCTGATAAACGATATTTCCTTTATTGCGAACTAAGTCCTGATAGTTGCGAGGACTGGACAGGAAGGCATCTTTAAATTCGTCGTTACGTGCAATAGCCATAACTAGGTCAAAACTCCACCAGCTTGTAATGCAGCACTAATCAATGCTTGTTGAAGTTCGGCTTGTGTTAATTGTTCGGGACTAGGAGGAGCTATATTCTTACCTTGAGTACGTTCTGCTATATCTTGATAAATTTTATTAGTAATAGGGAAGTTATAAATACCTGTAGCAGGTAAAGCACTACCAATGAAATCTGCAGCGGTAACAACATCGTTATATCTATTACCTTTTAATCCAAGTGCTCTAGCACCACCTATACCCGCGCCTATACCCAGTAAAGATCCTGCAAGACCTATTCCTGCATCTTCTGTAAAAGCCATACCTCTTTCTCCCCACGTTGCGCCTTCTGGAAGTCTCATGGCGGCTGCCCCACCAAACAAGACGTCAGGACCGAATCTGAATAGAGCGGCTCTTTTTGTAGGAGCAACCTCTCTAGCAATTAATTTAAGGATGTCGCCTGCTTTTCTTAGCATTATACCGATGCCTCCTCTGCAGGGAATGGAGCTGGAGCTACTTCAGTTGGAGGATTAAAGTCGGCTACGTTACGAGAATTACTCATAAACATTTCCATGAATTGCTTAAGTTTGTCCTGAGCTACAGCACTTGCAGTGGGTCCAGAAACAGTATTAGCTGGGCCACCAAATTCACCTGTTATACCTGTCTCGGACTGTGGATCCCATATGTCTCCTGCAAACCTTTTATCAGGAACTAATTGACTAACTGATGAACCAGATTGAAAATCAACCTGACGTTCTCCTGTTGCTCTACGATTTTCGACTGCTTGAGCTAACGTCGACCGTACTGCGCCAGGATCTTGGTTGATCTTATAAGACACACGAAGACTGCACTATATATCTATTATCTTAACTCCTTTTTTGTTGGACTCTTATGAAACAGTAATAGCTCCTTTCATAGTGCCATGAACTTGACATATGTAATAATAATCTCCTGTTTCTCGGAAAGACACTCTAAGCTTGTTATCTGATCCGTGTTGATTATTATTTTCTAAACGAGCCCACCCAGGAGAGGTAGGTCCTGCACCTGTAGCTGCACCACTAACATTACCTTTTTTGACAACGAAAGGGTGGCTAGATCCTGCTTGATTATCTATTTCCATAAATTGTCCAACAGAAAGAGTTAGAGCTGGGTTTGTAGCATCTGACAATCCACTACCGTTAAAGACATAATTTCCACTATCCTCTGTGACAGTATAGGTTTTGTTAACGTCTGCCGTTATATCTCCTGTCACTGCCCATTTATCCGTGCCAATACAGATCAAATCAATTTTGGCGTTAGAAAAACTATTTCTATAGGTATTAGCTGTTGAAGTATTTGAAGTTGCGGAATAAAGAGTTACACCACTACCAATTAACGTTATTTGATTAGAGTCTCCAGATATTAGAGAAATTTTGGATCCTACTCTATAAGAACCAGAGACTAATCTCACGTCAACATCAACTGAGTCAAAAGTTAAAATACTTTCTGCCTCGTCTACAGATAATGTGTATTGGTCACCATGATTTTCTACCTCCGTTACGATTCTCGAAGAAGGAGTTAGTAGAACCCTTGAAATTCCTTCTATCTTTCTCGAAGCATATAGCTTGTCTTCAACTGGATCATATTCAACCTCAAGGAATCTATTAGCCATTACGAGTGTATATATCTATCACTATGTTACTTATTTCGAAATTACATTCTTATAGAAATTAGCCTTCTTAACCATCTTGTCTGAATAGTTTTCTTTATCATTTAAAACCTTGCTAGCGAAGGCCTTCCTCCCTTCTGGGGTATCCTCATGTCCCGCTTTAGTTGCAGCGGCTGTGAAAGTACCTCCTGTGCCGCCCTTACTCATAGGCTTTTTCATCTTTTTAAAAGACTGAGCTAAAGCCTTGGCATGCTTACATTTGTTGCAATCGTGTTTCTTAGTCATCCCTCAATTCTACTCCAATCAGATCTTTACCTTTTAGCACGTATTGATACATCAGCCATGTATGGGTATTAAAAATTAAAGTTGAAAAAATTACGATAGAGACAGGATCGAAACCATTATCTTTTGTTAACGCACCAAGCAAAGCATATCCTTGCTCAGTATGACGTCTCATGTCTTCAGGAGTGATCTTGAATTCGTATTTCTTCATCGACGCCTATTTCTAAGGAGTCGTTGCATTAACTCATTCATAGCTTTATCATGTTCAGCAGAACCGACGTCAGAGCCTAATCCTTCTGACATTTGCTTATAAGTCGTTGGTGTAACTGGAGATTCTGGAGCGTTGACCTGCGAAGCTTGTGCAGTATTTATAGAAGAGGATTGGGGTATGTTAGATGACTCTTGATTTACTTGATAGGCGTCGCGGATCCGAGTTACGGCTGCATCTCCGCTTTCTAAGGCCGTTCCTAGGTTACGTCTGTATCCTTTTTCAATGAAATATTTTTCGGCATTGGAACCCTCTGGAATGATCTGTCGAGCCTGTGACACATCTACTTGACTAGGAAGTTGCTCAAGAGTTTGCTTGTATGTTTTATCAGGATCTCTGATTGTCATTTCATTTGCTTGAGCAGAACTTCTTTTTCTAGTCTTACGCTCCATCTCCATTCTTGTAGCCTCTTCATTATCAGCCCTTAAATATTCAATAGGCAGCTCTCTGATAGAAGTTGCTACATCCGTAGGATCTAAGTTATATTTCTTACCTAAAGTCACAATCAATTCGGTTCCTAAGTCGACAGGCATAGCAGCGCCCATCTTCGTCTTGTAATCAATTAAATTTTCATACAATTCTCTAGCAGCTCTGTTTTTATTCGTAATTGACGCTTCTCCAGAAACATCTATTTCTCTACCAGTCGTGGACTTGGCTCTGATAGCACTTGTTAAATCTTGAAGAGCAGCACTACCTGGTTCGAATTGAGCTAGTAATGCTTGAGGGTCAACATCTACAACTCCTTTTCTTGTTTTTAATTTGCCCGTCATAATTGCATCTGCAATATTATTTAGAGCTTTCCGACTCTCATCTGTAGGTTCTTCCATCCAACTGCCATCGGATAAACGCTTATAAAAATCAATCGTGTTCAGATCCGTCAATTGTTCTCCTCTGTAGCGAGCGTAAGAATCGTCAGGCTGATTAAGCAGTTGAGTTATTCCTTTATCGAAAGTCCTATAAGCATCTGAAATGCGGTACCCAGATCCGTCGGGTAATAAATTCAATAAGGTTTTAGTACCGTCAGGTCTGACCATTTCCGCACTAGCACCACGCTCATCTAGACGCCTAAAAGAATATCCTCTTGATTGAACTCTTTTAATGTCAGCCATCGAAATTGTTTGCTGTTTCCTCTTGATTGCTTCTTTTGTGGTCGTTGGAACGAGCCCGAGACGGTAAGATTGTTCACGCAAGTACGCAATATCACGAGCTAATGGGTTGCCGACACGCAATAGACCAGTATTTTCTGTTCCTCCCCACTCAAATACTGGCAATGTTTGTGTGATTTCCCTTGTTCCTTGTCCTGCAACTTTTACAACCTTAGTTCTGGTTATTTCGCCTACAATATTTCGCGCTTCTTGGGAATTTGGGCCGAGATTATTCTTTTCAATGTAGTCTGCTTTCTCTACATCGTTATATGCTTTTATTGCATTGGCAATTCTTGGGTTTTGATAGTCAACTAGCTCAGTTTTAGCCTCGCGTAAGATGTCTGACGCAATTTTACCTAATTTTTTACCGTCTTCTGCTCCCGCTTCTACTCTAATTGTCGGATCTATGGCTATATTCTTTGGAAATACTTTGTCTAATTCTGTTTCGTTCTTGAAACTTTTAGGGATGTAGCCTTGATTTCTACTTCGAGTTTCGATAGGAGTGAATGGTTTCATATCATCACCTGTTCGAGCTTTACTTTTATCCGCTGCTTCGAAAGGATCTGACGTGTTTTGATTACCGGGATCACCAGGAACGTCCATATAAGTTCCTTGCTTTTCGTCTTGCAATTTCCCTGCCATCTTTCCGAAACCGTAGCTTCTTGGAGATTGAATAGACCCTAATACCGTGTCATAACTACTGCCATCCCGAGGTCTTAAAATTTCTTCTCCTCTCGTTGCTGGATCTTGAATGTTTCTACTAGGGTTTTTCTTGGAAGGAACTCGTTTCGGATAAATTATCGAGTCAGACCTCCTGATAATGCTTGGCCTATCTCCTATAGTTTTAAGTCTCGTTGCAGTACCATCAGCGAATTTACCAGCCAACATGTTGCTGTCAACTAGCCTTACTTCATTAACATCTCCTGCCATCAAAGCACGAAGACCTTTAAGATCGTCAGAACGTCTTTGCCTTCTTGTTCCCTTATCTGTTTCTATCTGATCTTCTGGCCTTAAAGATCGTAAATACTCTTCTTCTTCTAGAGCCGCAAAAGCCTTGTCAGATATAGGAGTAGGACCAACATTTACGTTTGAAACAACTGGTTTTTCATCAAGTATTTCTCTAATCAGCTCATCTCTATCTATAGGCTTACGTCTACCTCTACGAGGATCATTCTCATCTCCTCTCACAGGGAATTGTCCGACTCCGCCGATAGCCATCTATTTTTACGAGATATATCTGTATTACAAGTCTACTAGTTCATATTTCTTGATACTTGTCTTGCTTGGTCAACATATTGAGCCATGTTTGGATCATCATCTTTCATTAACATTACAGCCGGTATAGCTCCTAAAGCCGTAGCTCCTGCAACTAATCCCGCACCTCGTCTGAATCTACCTTTTATGAAATCTTCTCTACTTAATGGTTTTTCGTTTGGAGCACCTGCTGCAGCTCTGTCAGCATCCGCTTTGTTATAACCACGCTCTGCTTGTTCTCTTACATATTCAATATCTGTAGCAGGAGTCGCGCCTGAAGCGATATCCTCCATAGCTTGTCTGCGTACTTGCTTGAGAGCAATTTGTTGCTCTAAATCTAATGCATGGAAGCTATCTTCTTTCATTAAGTGATCTACAAATCGAATTTTCTCTTCTGCTATTGCTCGATCAAGATATTCTTTCACCACAGGATCCGCTAGTGAAGCGGCAGTAGCTCCGCCTGTTACCAAAGGAAGCGAAGCGAGAAGAAGATTTAATGGTCCTTCACCAGAGTTAAACATATTAGTTTCGCCCACTAAAGAATCGGCTGCTCCTAACGCAACTGTTCCTCCTACTTGTCCTCCTGCTGCAGCTAGCAATGCTTGGGTAAACTGGTCGCCACCGGCCATACGAAGTAATTTTCTTTTATCCACGGAGCATCTAACAAAGACTATTTTTTTATTCTATCTTTTATCCATAAGAGACATTTCCTATTAAACAGCAACGATCATCCCCTTTTTGATCTTGAGGTATGACTTTGTGGAACTTGGATCCTAAGAATATAACCAAAGATCCTTCTTCCGCTGGGATATCTATAGATCCACTAGGTTGATCCAAGACTAAAGGTGCAGATCCTGTTGGAGTGTGGATATTGTAAGTCCACGACAAGATATACGGAAAATGATTATGAGTAGTAACCCCTTCATTTTGTTTGTACTGAATTCCCCAACATTCAGCTAAAACGAATTTATTAGGATCAAAATTCAAGGGATGAGCGCTGGGATCTATCTTTTCTCCTGTTTGACCTACAGAAAAATGTACACATGTCTCATGCATGCATACATTTAGAAACATTAATATTTCTTCTAAGCAATCTGGCCTGGGGTTTTCTTGATGCAAGTTGAAGCGAGTACGAGAGGCGCCCCCTAGGACTGTCATTGCAAATCTTGATGAAATAAAATTTTGCAGAGATTTTTTAATGTTTTTGTGATTTTTATAGTGGAATTTCATGTATGGATGTTCTTTGCGATGCGTGAAGCTGGCATCCGCGTTTTTGACAAGATTGACTAAAGGATTAGGTGGAATATTTTTTGATTCAGCTTTCGAGGTGGTGTCCATCCTGAGCGACTAAGCGACTGTTTAATTATGGCAGAAAATAGGGAAAACGTTTCTCCTGATGAAGCGTATTATCACTAGAACGGGCCTCGCGGAAGAAATTCGAAAAATTCTGCTCAGCGCGGTATACATTAAACACCCACTGCGGATTGAGTAACCGCTCAAACAAAAAAAATATACGCTATTTCTATTGGGCAACACATCAGTACATGTTAGTTGTACACAACGCGATGTTAGTTAATTGATAACAATCAATCGCAATCGCAACACAAGTACACACTAATGTCAGCGCAGTTGCCCTGAAGCGCGCCGCCAATGGAGCGTAACCATTGTATTCATTTGATATCCCCATGTGTCCCTGCGTAAGCAACAGTTATCCAGCACACTCCCGCATACATAGCGCATATTTCCCATGCCGCTCCTCCTCTCGCTCCTTGGCGCCAAACCTATTGACAAGCTGGATATCGCTTACGCTATCTCACACTTATACTCTATCAACTCCCAATGGTAGGCGTATTTTGTACATACAGCTCATCCCAGTAGGGGTTAACAATTTGATGTTAGTCCCATGTTAATGTCCACTTACATCAGTACATTATGACTTTCCTTAATAAAGCATACGAACTAAGCATTCAAGCTTCCGATGGATCTAGCTTCCAATCCTATGGCACAGATTGGGACGAAGTCTATAGCAATAATGATTGGACTTATGATCCTGCTCGCTTCCAAACGCAACCATGTGGTGGAGCCTCAGAAACATTCGCCTATTGGTATGTTAATGATTGGGGCTTAGACGAAATCGAGCACTACACAGTTCTCATAGGTCCAGATCCAGTTGACTCTAACTTGCAAGCACGCCAAGAAGAATTCGACAAACAGCTTGCGATGCCTTTCTAAGTGAACGCCCCTGCTTCGGTAGGGGTTTCTTCTTTGAAAGTAGAAGGATTCGCTCTCTGCGTTCGCTCAGCCCAAACCTCGAGTCACGCTCGCTTTGCTCGCTACTCTCGGATTCATGAACGGAAGCTGGAGAGGGTTACCATGTCGGCTTTTTTATTGTAAGCATTCATCAGTACATTTTTATTCATGACTACGCTCAAATCTCTTGCAAACCCTTGGTTCATTGGCGCCTGCATTGGCATAGCATTACGCTACTACAACTGCGATGGCGACTGGAACCTCTTCTTTTCGCTCAAGCTCTGGGACTTTACTCCTACGCTTCCAGAGTTCAACCTACTCACCAGGTAAGCACCATGACATCCCAATACCCCTGCTTCGATTCAGTCGAGGTGGGGGTTTTTTAGTTGTCCACCCACATCAGTACATTCTGTACTCTCTGTCATGCTTAACTCAGTTGATTATGTCACAGAAGTCCTACAAGAGAAGCGCATCGATAAGATGCATAAACTCTCTGACGAGGACTACAAAGCTTACATGCAATGTGTTAAAGATGGCCTAGAACCTGCGATGTGTCACCTATACATTTGGTAACCACCAGGTCAGCTCAATCCCCTACTACCCCTGCTGGTTCTGCACCAGTGGGGGTTTTTTAGTGTGCCGATCCATCGGTACATTTTCCCACCTACAGGTTAATTTCTATGACCGCAGCTCAAGTAACCAAGATCGAAACTCTAACTGGCGAGTTAGCAGCAGTTAAGTCTCAGTTGGAGGCCGAGCGTTCTAAAGAGCGTGAGGCTACACAAGGTCAGCCATGGGCTAACTTAGAGTGCAAACTTCGCCTCCCATCAGATCTAAACGATCTTCAACCAAGTGAATACAACGGCAACAAGTCCGTCAAGTTCTCAGCGACACCATTAGTTTGGGATCGTGATGCAAAGTCCTACAGAGAAGGTAGAGGCTACTACTTCGAAGCTAAGGACAACGGATTTGGCGCACTTGCCTCTGAAGTCGAAAGACGCATTCAAGAAGGCCAACGTGACATCATTGTCCGTGGCCGCTATGACACTTGGGTTTACAACAGGAATGGAGAAGATATCACCTGCGATAAGTTCGTAGTCGTGACTATTTCCGATATCCCTGTGGCTAAGTCACAACTCCAAAAGCAACAGGAACTTCCTGTCTCATAACGATTCATTACCCTGCCTGGCATCTAAATGCTAGGTGGGGTATTTTTATTGTTCACCTCTTACCAGTACATTCTTTATGGCGTATCTTTACAACGACGACGCAATTCCTTACAACACTCCAGATGATAGGGAAGATATCTACATTGGTAACATTACCAGTCGAGAAGCTCTTGCCATCATCAGCGCCGCTCATTTACGTCCAGATAAAGACCTAGACAGGCTTCACTACCAGATCATCCAATCTGTTCACGAGAAGCTCCACTCTCAAGCAGCTCAATGCGCCAAGTTCGAGACTGACAACGCAGGACTGCGACAGCAGCTTGCCGAATA
>Ga0115011_10001240_pt1 | contig 18571 bp, 15 predicted proteins | sample TroAtlMetagenome_2_FD_88705 | JGI IMG/M metagenome (GOLD analysis project Ga0115011, IMG submission 88705) | Marine eukaryotic phytoplankton communities from Atlantic Ocean - Tropical Atlantic ANT8 Metagenome | ecosystem: Environmental > Aquatic > Marine > Oceanic | place: Tropical Atlantic...
GTCTCGGTGCTCTTTCTATCCGTTCATTGGCCATGTTAGCTGAACAACTCAGTTTGTGATCGACTCACAGACCGCTTGAACAATGCGTTGGACATCAACGTCCGACAGTTGATGATGGACGGGGATGGCGACCAATCGGTGAGCGATTGAATCGGTGATGGGGAGTTCTTCATCGTGTTGGGGGTGGCCGGCGTAGACCTGTTGGCGGTGAATGGGGGTCGCGTAGTAAACCCGAGAATCAATGCCTGCTTGGTCAAGGGCCGCGCGAAGGCCGTCCGGGTCTTCAACCAGAAGGCAATACTGATGCCAAGCATGCTCGGTTCCTGGGCGTATGTTTGGAAGGATGGTCCCGCTCAATTCCGCAAAAGCGGCGTGGTATGTTGCGGCGATCTCACGCCTTCGTGCCAACCACCCATCCAAACGTTGGAGTTGGACACGCCCAATCGCGGCAGACACTTCTGACATCCTCAAATTTGAGCCCACTTCATGCGATTCAAGTCGAGCATCCCGTCCGTGATTGACCAAGGCGTCCATGCGGGCAGCCAGGTCTTCACGCCGGGTCGTCATCATCCCGCCTTCTCCCCCGACGGCGAGGTTCTTCGATGGGAAGAAGGAGAAACAGGCCACGTCACCAACGCCGCCCGCTTTTGTGCCGTTTTTTGCTACGGCTCCGTGGGCTTGCGCCGCATCTTCGATGTAAGCGATGCCGTGGTCGTCGCACCATTTGACCAGGTCGTCGTCGCACATCTGCCCAAAGAGATGAACAGCAATGACCGCTTTGGTATTGGGCGTTCGTGCGGCCTCAAGCGAAGCGAGGTCAACACACCAATAATCGGGCTCAACGTCCACAAAGACCGGTGTGGCTCCAGCCAATGAAACGCAGGTTGCGGTAGCGATGTAGGTCAGTGAAGGGACGAGAACTTCATCGCCCGGACCGATTTCCAACAAACGCAAAGCAGCCCACAGGGCGACGGACCCGCTTTGGCAAGGCGTTCCTTGAACAGCGTCGCTGTAGCTGGCAAACTCAGAACCGAAGGCTTTGCCTTGCGGGCCTTTCACCCAGTGAAGGGAATCCAGGGTGTCCAAAGCCGCTTGACGCATCTCGTCGTCCCATGATGGCCGGGCCATGGGGATGCGTTCCATGCCTCGGCGTGGCTCTTCTCCTCCTTGAGTGTGCGTTTTCTGCATCCTCTCCATCGCGCCTTTGAAGACCCCTTGCTTTGTTGGCGCTGTTATGGTACCGTCCGGCGACGAGGATTTGCCCTCTTCCTCTTCGGGCGAGGGTGAAGACGCTGATGTTCCAGTTGGAGGGCTCATTTCCGACCTGTTCGACGACACCATGGCCACCATCAACGCCGCTGGAGCCGCCGTCAAAAAGTCCACAAAACGCCAATACAAACCAAAGGGGATGTTTCTTGGAAACCGTCGAGACACCGGTGAAGCAATCGACATTGCTCCGCAAGTGTTGGCCCGACATGGCGCCATGCTCGGGTCGACCGGGTCTGGAAAAACGGTGATGGCCAAAGCCTTGATCGAAGAAGCAGCCCTCGCTGGCATTCCTTCCCTCATCATTGACCCACAAGGGGATTTGGCGAGGTTGGCCCTTGGCATTGACCTCGATGAACTTGAGGAAAAGGACGGCCTTGTGGCTCGAGCAAAGCAATTGATGGACCGGTGTGAGGTGCGAATTTGGACCCCCCTTCGAAGCAAGGGTTTGCCGCTCTGCATTGACCCGTTTCGCGCCCCGCCAGCCGACCTCGACCCTGAAGAAGCCATCACGGCGTGGGACATGGTCGCCGCTGGATTTGCCAACCTGGCCGGGTTTGACGTTGAGAAAACACAAGGCAAGACCGTCAAGCCGTTCCTCTATGAAATCCTCGTTGAAGGCACCCGATGTGGCCTTGATGTTGGCGATTTCCAAGCGCTTGCCCGAGTGGTTCGTGAACCGCATCAGGAGTTCATTCGACAACTCTATCCTGAGTGCTTTTCAGAGGATGAGGAAGACCGCGTGGACCCGCCCACATGGAACGAAGTGATGATTGAACATCGCTTGACGGACTTTGAGGAACGCTTGCCAAAAACCACACGCAACGACCTCGCCCGTCGCCTCGCTGCCTTTTCCTCGGGCGTGAATCAGCTGCTGTTTTCCAATGGAGTTCCCATCGACATCGATGCGTTCGTCGAGCCTGCAGTCCCTGGGAAAATTCCTCTGAACATCGTCTATCTGAACACCATTCAGGATGAAAATCAGAAGCAGTACTTCGTTCAAGAGCTTTCCAGAGAACTCTACGACTGGATGCTCACGCAACAACCAGCGGATGGAGAACTCAAATTGCTGTTCTTCATGGATGAAGTGGCGCCTTATCTCCCGCCGCATCCTCGCAACCCCCCTGCCAAAGACCTCATCAAACTCATCTTCAAGCAAGCACGCAAATACGGGGTTGCCTGCGTTTTGGCGACACAAAACGTGAGCGATGTGGATTACAAAATCCTCGCGCAGGCCAACACGACGTTCATCGGACGGTTCACCCAACCGCAAGACGTCGAGAAGGTCCGGCACTTGCTCAAGGAAAGCGGTGGTGACCAAGACCTCGTTGCTCAACTGCCAACCCTCGGGCCCGGGCAGTTCCAGATGGTCGCACCGGATGTTGACCCCAACCCCGTTCCCATTCAATGCCGCTGGCTCTACACCGACCACGGCGCGCCGCTCAATGAGGACCAGGTGGAAGAGATCATCACGCCTGAAATCCGGGCTTGGGCCCGAACCCGTTCGGCGCAAGGAGGACGTTCTCGAGGAGCGGGGGCAGCTCACGCCGCGAGCCGCGGCTCATCGTGGTCCGGAGGCGATTCATGGGGCGATGGTGCCGCTCAAAGCATCGTGGAGGCGGCCCGCATCAAATCAGCGGGAGGCATGGCTGCAGCAGGGCATGGCATTGTTGACGATTCAGCGTTTGAAGTGAAACTCATGGGTGGTTTGGCGGTCCTGCGCGACGGTCGTGACCCGCTCTACACCATGCAGGCGGCCGTGAACGTGGCCACCGTCGCCCTGCTCACGTGGGTGATGGCGGCGCTCATGCTCGCTTGGCGGGACGCCGATTTGTCCGGCTGGTGGTTATTGGTCAGTGCCACGACGTGCCTCGCTGCGGTCGGCGTGCTCGTGTTGGAATGGGTGCTTGGACACGATGCGGAATTGCTTCAGAAATTGAGTCAATTCGCTCACACGTTCCAAATGCTCCAGGTCGTTTGGTTGTGGGTGCTGCTCGGCTGGACGGTGTGGGGCACGCTTGATTTGCGAGGCGCTGAACCTTTCCTCGAAATCGTCGTTGTGTGGGTCACACTGTTTTCGGGAATTGAGTACCTCACGCGATTCCAACTTGGCCGCATTCGTTGGAATGGAGGGTCCGCTCTCGACAAAATTGTTGGCGTCAGTGCCTTGCTCACGAAAGCCGAGCTCACTGAAATGAAGGCGACATCAAGAGAACTGCTCAGCGCAGTTCGGTGGATGGTCCACGGAGCAACCCTCGTTTGGTTGTGCTGTTTGCTGGCTTTCCAAAGCGGTGTGCTGCCCGATGATTCATCCCTTGCGACATGGGGTCGCCCAACGCTGTGGCTCGCATCGGTCTACGGACTGATGTTCTGCAGCGAAGCCTGGCTTCGCCTGCGAGGACGATGGCCGAGTGAACACAACACCTCAAGTGCCTGAGGTTTGGTGGGCTGAACATGGCCAGTCGAATTGAGGAGCCATCGTTCGACGTCATCCAATCCTATGCCGATTTTGAGGTTCGGCGTTACGTCGATACCGTACAAGCCCGTGTCCAAACATCCAGCCGGGGCGGCGGAGCCGCATCCGGAGGATTTCGGCGTGTGGCTGGATACATTTTCGGAGGAAACGTTCAGCAGACTTCCATTGCCATGACGGCCCCCGTGAGCATGTGGGAAGAGGATGGGTCGAGTTGGTTGGCCTTCACGATGCCTTCGGCGTATTCCCTTGATTCATTACCGGCGCCCAACGACGAGGGGGTTCACCTTGTACCTCATGCGGGGGCCGTGGTGGCCGTGATGAGTTTCTCGGGGCGAAACACGCCTGGAAAAGGAGACCGTGTGGAACAAAAGCTGCGAGCAGCGATGGAGCGAGAAGGATACCAGTCGGCCGGCCCGGGTGTGCTGGCCCTGTACGATAATCCGTGGACCACCTTGCCGTTCCTCCGACGAAACGAGTTGCACATCGAAATTGTATCGCCGTAAGGTCGGCGTCGTCAAAAGCCATAGATAGACGAGGAGCGAGGGGCTCCCATGGAAGACCGATTGGTGGAAGAATTGGTCGTTGGTGTGGGTGAAGTCGTTGGTGACGCCGTGGAGAACGTGATCGGGGAGCGAACCTGGGTGTATTCCCTGTGGCGTTTTTCGCTCTACGCCGTTCCGTTTGGTTTTGCCATCTACCTTCTGAACGGTGTTTACGGCTGGATCTGAGGGGTGCGTGCCATGGACGACCATCCTTTCATTCCCTTGGAGTGGACCGAGCGGTCGGCTGAAGAAATGCTCGCCTTAGCCGAAGCGAACTATACTCAACTCGCCCAACGCCGTACGACGCGCCATTTCTCAACGCGGGACGTGCCTCGCAGATTGGTGGAACTCGCCATTCTTTCGGGCTCAACCGCGCCCAACGGCGCCCACCTTCAGCCGTGGACGTGGATAGCGATTCGCAACGATGAACTGCAGCAGAAAATTCGTGAAGCAGCGGAAGAAGAAGAGCGGAAGACCTACTCCGAGCGAATGCCAGAAGCGTGGTCGGAAGTACTGGCACCGCTCGGCACGGACGCCATCAAGGCCCATTTGACCGACGCCCCGTGGATCGTCGTGTTGTTCAAACAAAAGAAGCGTCAGCGACCCAGCGGAGAATGGGGGCCGACCTACTACACCACCGAATCGTGCGGCATCGCCGCCGGGATGTTCATTCAGGCCGTTCACAACATGGGCCTCGTGACCCTTACGCACACCCCTTCACCGATGGGGTTCCTTCGGGAAATCCTTGGTCGGCCAAAGCACGAAGAAGCCATGCTCGTGATGCCTGTGGGCTACCCAGCAGACGATGCTGAAGTTCCCGACATTCACCGGAAAACGCTAGACGAAGTCGCCGTGTTCCACGACGAGCAGGCTTGAGGAAAGGTCGCGGTGTTGATATACGCGAGGACAGAGCGAAGGTCGGCGCAGGAGTCGCCCAGCTTGGTCAAAGGCGCTGGGATGAGGTCCCAGTCCGTAACGGTTCGCAGGTTCGAATCCTGCCTCCTGCATTCCTCTGTTCATCGTTTATTTGTCTCTGATTTCCACCATGAGTGAGGAGAGTTTCATGTTAAGGAGAATTTCACCAAAGTCTCTCGAGTACGCGCACAAACGGCGAACGGATTCGGAGAGGGAAAGGGATGCGGCAAGAAGTGGATTCTTTTTCTTGCTGTCAAAGATTGAATGTTCGTATGCCTTTAATTCGGTTTGAAGCGTTTTGAGCTGCAGTCGGGCTGTTTCAATACGATGAGAATCTTGCGTTCTGATGTTGATCATCAATTCTTTGAGAGATTCTTGCCAAAGCGAGAGCGATTGAATTGGAGGCGACGCATTGAATTCGGAAATATGCTCTGTGTGTTCGATGATGAAATGGGTCAAATTGTTGACGTGGTCCATCATGCGCTCGAGACAACGAGCAAGATTGGCGTATTCGAGTGCCTGTCCCCTCGTTACGTTCAATCTCGAAGCGGCCTGATAGGACTCGAAGACAATACGGATTTGTCGTTCCATCAGATAGAGGAGGCTGTCCACCTCTGCTTCACGTTCTTCGTGGTCGGCAACGAATTCAACATCACCACCACCTAACACTTCCTGGAGGTCCCTTACCAACGACGACACGAGAAGGTACATCCGCTTCAGGCTCGCATGAAGAGGCATATCGCCTGGATTAAGGAGACACTTGAGTTCAGTTAATGTTTCATCTTGTTCCACAATTTCAAACCCTCGCGTTGAGCGGAGAAAACGACGAATTGGCTTCGAAGGCGAAGGAAAATCACTCTGATGCATAACCAGAATTACGTCAGCTCCAGAAATATAAGCCCCCATCAAATGGTCATGGAGGCTGCTTTCGGGAATCTCGCTGAGATGAATGCGGACGTGCCGCTCCAAACGTTGATCTTGTTCAAGCGGCGTTATTCGGAGGGCGCCACTGGGTCGCCAATCGACCTTCAACGAAGACCGGGGTTCGAGTTGATTGTGCAAAACCCATGGTTTTGGAAGGCTTAGGGTGAACGTGCTTCCGCCGGTGGCTTGCAGTTTTCGAACGTCATGATCGCCGGGACCAAGTGCCATGGCGACCTTAGAATATAGTGCTATATAGAATATACTCACTCTAGTATAAGTATTGAGTTACAGTAGCAAGACCATGGAACCTCTAACGGTTGTCTTGATTGGTTTGGCTTTGATTGTCTGTGCCTACATGGCGTGGAACATTGGTGCAAACGATGTTGCGAATGCGATGGGTACATCGGTTGGCTCCCGTGCCCTGACACTCAAACAAGCGGTGATCATCGCCGCTGTCTTTGAATTCGCGGGGGCGTTCTTTGCGGGTGATGCGGTTACTGATACCGTTCGCAAAGGGATTCTCAGTGTGGATTTCGCAGACCCGATGATTGATGAAGTCTTTTCCACTGACATTGCCCTTGGTTTCATTGCCGCCATGATGGCGGCCGCAACGTGGCTGACCATCGCTACGCGCTATGGCCTCCCCGTGTCGACAACCCATTCCATCATCGGCGGTATCCTCGGTGTAGGACTTATCCTCGAGGTAAAATACTCAACCAGTCTCATCGATTGGGAAGTTGTTCGTAAAGTCGTCATGTCGTGGGTCGCCAGTCCATTGATGGGTGGTTTAATCGGTTTCTTCTCGTTTATTATCATCAAGAAGCTCATTCTTGACAACGACAACCCTGTTGAACGCTCTATGTGGCTTGCCCCAATACTTGCTTTCCCGACGTTTTTCGTTCTTGGTCTGGCACTGCAGTACAAAGCCCTCAAGGGGTTCATATCAAAGGCGGCCTCCAACGGATGGATTGAAGACAAGAACGACTGGTTACCAGTGAAAGAAAACGGTGTCTTCAACCCGTGGGCTGAAAATGCTTGGATCCCCCTCAACTCCATCATGCTTGCAGCAGCCATCGGTGCCGTCTCAAGCATGGTGCTTTACATGGTTCTTCGGCGCATCGACATCAACGAAGAAAAGCGTGGTTTCAAGGGCGTTGAGCGAATTTTCGTCTGGCTTCAAATCATCACGGCTGCCTACGTTGCGTTTGCTCACGGCGCCAACGACCGTTCCAACGCCATCGGCCCGATGGCGGCTGTGTGGCAGGTCCTCAGCAGTGAGACTGGTCAGTTGGCCGCGAAGGCTGAAATTCCACTCTGGTTGGTGCTGCTCGGCTCCGCCGGTATTGCCGTCGGTGTCCTCACATGGGGCTGGCGAGTCATGGAGACCATTGGAAAGAAGATCACCGACATCACTCCGACGCGTGGGTTCGCCGCTGAATTTGGCGCCGCAACCACCATCCTCGTCTTCTCGATGCCCTTCCTCGCTGTGCCGGTTTCAACCACGCACACCTTGGTTGGTGCGGTGGTGGGTGTTGGTCTTGCAGGCGGTGCGAAAGCCGTTGACTTCCGTGTGTTCGGGAAGATTGCCGCTTCCTGGGTGGCGAGTGTCCCGGCGGCCGCCTTTGGAGCCGTTGTTTTATTCGTCGCATCGGGTGGCGATGTACTCAACATGATCGTGATATTGCCCCTCGCCTTCATAGCGGTTGGAGTCGCTATTTGGAAGAGTGGTTCAGAGGTCCATGTTGAAGATGCTCTTTCTGACGTTGGTGGCGACGGGCATGCAGTGACGCCGTTTGAGTTGTTCCATGAACACGCACAAGCCGTTGAAGAAACGGTCGAACACATGTTAGTCGCCGTCAATACGGCCTGTGATGGCGAAGATGCAACGGACGCTATTGAGATGACGATTAAGACCGAACTGAAGGCCGATTATGTCAAGAGTTCAGTGCGTCGCTTAGCTATGAACGACATGCGGTTTGGTGTGCATGTCTCCATCGATGACTTCCTTTACATGGTGAGTCGCCAGGACCGGATTGCCGACTATGCCCAGAACGTCGCAGAGCAATTGGCCTTCCGCCCACTCTTTGATGATGAGCAAGCCAAGAAAAATCTGAAGGAGATGGCGAAAGCTGTCTCCGAAACGGTGGCGAAGTACGAAGATGCCGTGGAAGCGCTACGCGACTTTACCATCAGCGGCCAAACCAAGGCTGCTGAAGACAAACTCGCTGAGTTGATTCGTGAAGTGAACCTCAAGGAGCACGAAGCCGATGGTGTTGAAGCAAAGGCAGCCGCTTACGTGTTCTCCAACGGGGATGATGCCCCGCTGGCAGCCATGCACATGTACAGAGTGCTCCAGCGGCTCGACGACGTGGCGAATGCGTGTGAGAAGGCGGCCAATGCTTTCTTGCCCATCCTCAATCGCTGAGGTGGCGGGGTTCGCTCAGCCTTCATGAGAGGAGGTTCTCCTCCGTAACCTCAAGCAAGGTTATCATCGGCCTCCATTTACCATAGCCATGAACCAACAGAACATCGACTTCATCGGTGGCGGCTTCAAACTGACCCTGCCCTACACCTTCGGAGGATGGATCCTCTGGATCATCGGGCTCATCATCACCGGCATCGGTGTTGTTGCTGCCGTGAGTGACCCGGTTGGTCTGGCCGTGTCCGTCATTGGCCTGATCGTCATGGCCGCCGCTTCCCCAGGAAGCATGTCGGCCGGACTTCACAAGATGCGCAAAGAGGCCATCGCTCCTGAAATGCTGCAGGCCAAGGCCGAACAAAGCGGCTACACGATGGAGAACTGGTTCCTTCAACAAAGCACGCTCGTCCCCACCAACGACCCCAGTGACTGGATTTTGCCTGCACCAGGGCCCCAGACATGGAGCAACAACATGTACGCGCCTCACGGCGACGGTACCCCGCTTCCTGAGCACCCCGCAAAAGTGGGCACGCCTCAACCCGCTACGATGACGTCACATCTCATCTTCGCAGGCACGGCTGCTATCCTGACCTTGGTCGTTGGCGCTGTTATCACGATGGATGAGGCTGCGGAAGCTGGAATCGTGCCAGCCCTTGTCATTGCTGGCTTGGGTTTGATTCTCACGCTGGTCAATTTCTTCCGAGCCAAAGCCCTTCGACAGATGTTGGACACCCCCACTTCACTTGTCCGCTCAGCCGCTGTCGGCCATCCTGAACTGGTTGGCCAGGTGCGGCCCTGGGCGGCAGGGACCATGACCGTTCACGTTGACTCAAACCAATCCATGTCCATGCCCAATATGCTCGGCTACCGATGGACCTACGAACAAAAGCAATGTCGAACAGTGACGGACAATGAAGGCAACAGCAGAGAAGAATGCAACTGGGTAACCATTCGCACCGACAACGGTGGTATGCCATTCATTCTCCAAGACGGGACGGGTGGCATCAAGGTGAACTTGGAATCGTTCAAAAGAACAAATTATGGTCAATTCATCAAACGGTGGGATGGTGCTTTCGCACAGACCCTTGGAAAACAACTCATGGCCTCAGCGGTTGCAGGCCTTCTCGGTGGAGCAAGGGTAAAGGCGCACCGGTGGACGTTGTACGGCCTCCGTTCAGGAGACCCTGTCTATGTTCTTGGCGCCACCAAACCTCGCCCCGCCACCGAGGTTCAGGCGGACCCGCAGGCGGACGGAACGGTTGGACACACCACCATCGAAGTCTGGGGGAACGAGGATGCTCCTGGCATGAAATGCACGTTAATGCGAGGGACTGAACTCTCCAACGTTGGAAAGTCTCGCTCGGGCCTTGAAATGATGGTCCCTCCAATTCTCCTCCTTTTGGGCGGGCTTTCCTTGATGGGTCTGGCTTGACCAACAACCTACAGAGAACGGTGAGCGAAGATGTCGTCGGAAGCGAATGAGATTGGGTCGGGAGTCGTTGACCAAATGGTCGCTGGTGGCCTGCTCTACGCAGCCCCATTGTTCGTCATCTCTCTCCTCTTATTTGTTGAAGGGAGCAAACGCATTCCAATGACGGTGGGCATCGTTGGCTTCGTGGTCGGGTTCGGGTTGGTTGGAGAACTCTACCCGCTCATCGGCGATAGCCCTCCGGTAAGTGAGGCACAATTTCGCTTTTTGGCCGCAGCAGCTGTGGGCGTGATGTCGGTGAGCGTCGCCCAGGTCTCGATGCGTTTTCTTGCGGCGGGGCTCGTTTTTCTCGCCATTACCAACCTCATCAAAACTGGATCTCAATATGGCGTTGATTTTGAGGGCGATGCTATCCTTTCGGGAGTTCTAACCATCATTGCCTTCTTCCTGAGCATGTCGTTCCGCCGGTTGGTTCCAGCACTCATGGCAGGCCTCATCGGCACGCTTGGGATGCTGTTCGCCATCTACATTGCCGTTGGTTGGGATGTCACGCGGCTTGACGGCGTTTCTGCTCCCGATGCCTACCTCGGCCTCGTCGGGATGGCGGCGAGTGCGTTCATTCAATGGCGCACCCTCAAAGAAAAGGAAGACCAGGAAGAGTTTGGTGAGAAGGAGTACGACTTCTAAACAACCAGAATCATCTACTGTGTGCCGCACCACCCCCCCATGCCCGTTGCCTTTGTAACCGGAGCCAACCGAGGAATTGGACTGGAACTTGTGCGCCAGTTGCTTGAACGAAATTACACGGTTCACGCCACCTACCGAAAGAGCATGGGTGGTTTGGAAGGATTGGACAACCCGAACATGCATTGCCATCGGATGGACGTGCGCAATACGGCCGAGGTGAGTGAGGCCTTGGAAAGCATTTCAACGCCTATTGACCTTCTCATCAACAACGCAGGCATCGCTGATGGACGGTGGTCTTCGGTGGAAGAAATCGATTTTGAGACCGTGTCCAACGTGATGGAAGTCAACGCCATCGCTCCGGTACGGGTGACGCAATCGGCCTTGCCTTTGCTGACTCAAGGCGGGGCGACGGTGGTCATGATCACCAGCCTCATGGGCTCCATTGAAGACTGCGCGAGCGGCCGTTCCTACGCCTATCGCGCCTCGAAAACGGCGCTAAACATGTTCACGACGGCTATGAAAAACGAGCTTCACGCCGTCGGCGTCTCGGTTTTGCTGATTCATCCCGGATGGGTTGAAACCGACATGGGTGGGCCAAAGGCTCCGCTCCAAACGACCGAGAGTGTTGCTGGAATTCTTGCGCGAATCGACGAACAAACCCTCGAAGAGTCGGGCCGATTTGTGGACTATGCAGGGCACACCCTCCCTTGGTAGGGACGGAAGTGCCTTCGATTCAATCAGAATCGGCCAGCGTTCATGACCTTGTTCCACGCAGCGATAAAGTCAGCAACGAACTTGTCGTTGTTGTCATCTTGAGCGTAGACTTCAGCGATGGCCCGGAGTTGGGAGTTGCTGCCGAACACCAAGTCGTACCGCGTGGCGGTTCGCACATCAGCGCCGGTTGAACGGTCCTTGGCTTGGTAAGAGTTGCTTCCAGTTGGGGTCCAAGCGACGTTCATGTCGAGCAGTGTCGAGAAGAAAGACGTGTCCAGCGTTGTTCCGTCGCTCCAAAGGCCGCGCTCATCTGAGCTGACACCGAGGGAACGAAGACCTCCAACCAAAACGGTCATCTCTGGAGCAGAGAGTCCGAGAAGTTGGGCCTTGTCCAACATCATTTCTTCAGGAGTCACGGCGTAATTCTTCAACAAGAAGTTGCGGAAACCACAGGAGACCGGTTGGAGCACGTCAAACGAGGCTGCGTCGGTCTGTTCTTCGGTAGCGTCGCCACGACCGGCCGAGAAGGGAACGGAGGCTCCGCTCGCCATTTCGATGCCGGCGTTTCCAGCGAGAACGATGGTGTCGGCCACGCTAGCACCGTGGGCGGCTGCAAGCGGCTCAAGGACACTGAGGACCTTGGCTAGTTGTGCTGGTTTGTTGGCTTCCCAATCCTTCTGAGGAGCGAGGCGAATGCGAGCGCCGTTGGCGCCGCCGCGCATGTCTGAACCACGGTACGTCGAGGCACTTGCCCAAGCGGTTTCAACCATTTCTGCGACGGAAAGGCCGCTTCCTTTGATGGCTTCCTTGAGAGCATCAGCGTCGTAGGACGTTGCGCCTGCGGTTACCGGGTCTTGCCAGATGAAATCTTCATCGGGAACATCAGGTCCGAGGTAGCGAGCCTTGGGGCCCATGTCTCGGTGCAAGAGTTTGAACCATGCTCGGGAGAACGCGTCAGCAAAGACTTCCGGGTTCTCATGGAAACGCTTGGAGATCTTTCGGTACTCAGGGTCACGAATCATGGCCATATCAGCCGTGGTCATCATGGTTGGAACTTTGATGGAAGGGTCTTCTGCGTCAGGGGCCATGTCGGCTTCTTCTTGGTTCGCTGGTGTCCATTGGTGTGCTCCTGCAGGGCTCTTTTCCAACACCCAGTCGTTTTCGTACTTGAAGAGCATGTCAAAGTAGCCGTTGTCCCACTTGATGGGGTTTGAAGTCCAGGCGCCTTCAATGCCGCTGGTGATGGTGTCGCGACCGACTCCTGAGCCATAATCGCTGGTCCAGCCAAAGCCTTGCTCTTCGAGGTTAGCACCCTCGGGTTCAGGCCCTTTGTGGTCTTCGGGTCCAGCGCCGTGAGCCTTACCAAACGTGTGTCCGCCCGCTGCAAGAGCGACCGTCTCTTCGTCGTTCATGGCCATGCGGCTGAACGTTTCTCGAATGTCTTGAGCACTGAGCAAGGGGTCAGGGTTTGCATTGGGGCCTTGTGGGTTGACGTAAATGAGGCCTATTTGGACCGCAGCAAGTGGGTTTTCGAGGTCTTGGCGGGTATCGCCGTAGCGGTTGTCTCCAAGCCACTCGTCCTCACTTCCCCAGTACGTGTCGTCTTCTGGCTGCCAAATGTCAGGTCGGCCTCCACCAAAACCAAGGACAGGTCCGCCCATGGATTCAATGGCGATTTGGCCAGTGAGGATCAGAAGGTCAGCCCAACTGATGGCGTTGCCGTACTTCTTCTTGATGGGCCAGAGCAAACGTCGGGCCTTGTCGAGGTTGCCGTTGTCAGGCCAGCTGTTGAGTGGAGCAAAGCGTTGTGCGCCGGTTGCGCCACCGCCACGGCCATCGCCAGTACGGTAGGTCCCAGCGGCGTGCCAGGTCATTCGAATGAAGAAGGGCCCGTAGTGGCCGTAATCAGCAGGCCACCAGTCTTGGCTATCGGTCATCAAGGCGTGAAGGTCCGCCTTCAAGCCAGCGTAGTCGAGGTTCTTGAACGCCTCTGCGTAATCGAAATCTGCACCCATGGGGTTGGATTTCATGCTGTGTTGATGAAGGATACCAAGATTGAGTCCTTTTGGCCACCAATCTTGATTCGTTCGCTTATCTGAAGTTGAGGAGGTTTGTCCTCCGTGCATGACAGGGCACTCACCTTTACCACCGAAGTTCTGCATAATTCCCAAGGAGCGGGGGTCACATATAATGTTGAGTTCCGCCTATCCTCAAGTCAATGTTCAAAGAGTGGGTGCATCAACGAACATTATGGAAGAACATGGGCCCGTCATCACCCTGGTGAAAAAGGCCGAAATCGCCCCACGCCCCTCACTTTCACCGGAAGATTTGGCCCTTGAGAATACTTTGACAATGCTTTGTTCCTTCTTGTCTCTGGAGGATTTTATCTCGTTCCTCAACTCTCCGATGTTTCGCTCCTATGCCTGTCGAGAAGAGGTTTGGCTTGTTCTTGAAATTGGGTTGTACCAAGACCACACCAAGACGTTGCAGCTCTATCCAGAAGCGCAGCAACTCGCCATTGCCGACGAAGCGATGACGGGCGCGCTTGATGACCATGTCTGGAAAGGTGTTCCAGATGCCGGTTTGGTCAGTGCCCTTCAACGATGGATGCATCTTGTTGGCTCGAATTGAGAGGTTCAGGGAGCCCTGCCGGGGTTATTCTTATGGCTGTGTTGAAGAGACCGCATGCATGGTCTCCGAGGCCACAATATCAGCAACCGTCTTGAAAATCGTTGGACTTGTCTCCGTTCTCCTGTTGGCGGGAGTTCTGGCAAGACGGGGCATGCGGGTGAATTATACCCGGAAAATCAACCACTTTGCGATCTTCTTCATCCCTGTGTTCGTTGACCAGCAACTGGCGTCTGAGACGTTTACCAGCGTGGTTTACCTCAGCATCAGTGCTGCCGCGACGTTGGGTTTTCTTGTCATCTTCGTTGAACCCATTCGGAAGCGTGTGCCCGTGTTTCAGTTGATGTTTGATGGGTTCGACCGGCCCGAAGACCGCCCGAATACGCTGCTCTGGCTTTGGACACAATACGCAGCTGGCTTTGCCATCATGATTCCTATGATTTGGAGGCTCACTGATATGGGGTATGCCTCCTTAGTGACCATTCCAATCCTCATTAACGCCATTGGAGACGGATTGTCATAACCGGGGGGCAGTCGATATGGAAAGCGGAAATACACAGTTAGGGCGTTGTTCAGCGAACAAACGTTCACCCGTTCCATTGAGGGGAGTTCGGACGTCTTCATCACCGGCATCCTTGTCATGCTGCTGTACGCTGGCGAGTTTACGTCCTTGCAATTGCTCATCGGGCTTGCCCTGATCCCGATTGCGATGACGGTTACCGAAGCGTATTCACCTCACGCATGGGATACGCCATTCCTCATGCTGGTGGGCTACGGCACGCTGATGACGGTGTTGCAGTTTTGAGGGCAGGTCAACGACCGATGGCCCTTCAATAGAAAATGGAACAGCACGTGAGTGAGCCGTCCGCTGCTCGAATTTCGCTCATGTCGATGTCAATGGTTTCCAGGCCTCGGTCGTGCAAGGCTTGCTTCACCGAGGGATAACCTTCAGCCACCATCACTTTTCCATTTGGCAAGCCAATGGTGTTGCAACCGTACACCTCCTCGCCTGGAATCCAGACGAGTTCGCAACCCTCGGGGAGTTCTCCGAAATCGGTGGGGGAAAGGTAGCCCTCAGGAACCAAAATGATGGTATCGGTGGGGGTTGAGGAAATGCTGGTCAGATGGAGAGCATGGTCTGGGATGTCAATAACACGGAGTTCATGGCCGAAGAAATCGAGAAGGCTCTGTAGGCTGGCAATGCCAAGGTCGTTGGTGCGAGACGAGCGACCGACAAAGAACAGGTCTCCAAGACGGATGATGTCGCCGCCGTCCATTCTTGCTTCTCCACCCATGGTGCAGGTCTGAACGCCTTCAAGTGCTTGCATCAAGAAATCGGCAATGGGAGGTTGTTCTGCCACACGAGAAGGGTGGCCGGGTGTTGGAAGGAGCATGTGGCCGTCCACGATAACAGCCTGGTCTTCCACAAACATGCAATCCGGATGGTTCTCATCGGCCTCGAGTCGGTGAACGCTAACCCCGTTCGCTTCAAGGGTTTGAACATAGGCCAATTGCTGTTGACGAGCCAATTCAATGTCGGTGGGCCCGCTGCCAAAAAAGCGGGCAAGGGCCTTCGTATACGACGAAGGGATATCGCGAACAAGTGCCCGCTTCTTTTGGTCCAACCGTACGGTGGCCATGATTTACCGGCGGCTGGGCGTCCTTTAACCTCTTCGCCTTTTTTCGGTAGCCAATTTCCGCAGGATGGAAACATGGGCTTGCAGTAAAGCGTTTTTGGTGAATCGGTGTGCCGCCCCTTCCTGGTTCTTTTCTTCGTGAACGGGGCACCGTTGAGTTGAACATGGGTTGTCCAGTCGGCAGGTCATGGTTCAACGCGAGATAAAGGCCATCATGCTGATGTCCATCATGTTCCTTGCCCCTCTTTCTGGATGTTTCGGAGAAGCCGAGCAGGTGGAGTTGGGCGCAGATGCTCTCTTGGTCGAAAGCGAGGGTGATTTGTTGGGAGGTATGTGGCAACAACTTTCGCTAACTGCCAGCGAAGATCTCGCCGTCTACATGCCCTACTTCATTCAAGACCCGGGTTCACTCCGTGCCCAAAACGGTACTGTGTTGGATTTGAAGGCTGGAGAAAGCATTGGTGTAAACATCCTGTTCCCGCCGAGAAATGCAAACGTTGTGTTCTTCATCGGCGAGTATGGACGAGAACACTGGCCAATTCGTATGCCTGGTGAATCATGGTCGGATTGGTTGGAAAACCCTATCCAAGACGGTGCTGTTCAAGCCGTTGAGAATGAAGACCTGGGTGGGCTTTGGCCTTGGCTTGTGGCTGGAAATAAAACGGGTGGAGAGGTTATTGCCAAGACCATGGAAACCGTTCGCCCCCAGCGTTCCGACCTGACCGAAGCAGACGGCGTGGGTGCAAGTGATGGTTGGGTGAACGGCCGGGACGTGTACGACTGGGTTGATTTCATCACGGACGACACCCCTTGTGCCACGTGTGGGCCAGACGGTGCCGTCGGGTACCTCGACCGGTGGATTGGAAATGCCAACCCGTCCTATGAACACGCTATCACGTACTTTGAGGGCGTGATGAAAGGGTACGACCTGGACAGCGTTGAAGTTCACCGCTTTCAATCCAACACGGCTTGGGCCGTGAACATTTGTGGCTACAAAACCGGGTCGGTGTATCCTGATGAATGGTTGATTTTTGGAGCTCATTTCGATATTGCTCCTCCGGTCGCCTACACGCCCGGTGCTGAAATCGGAGTCCCCGGCTACGGAACTCGGCATGGTGCCTATGACAATGCTGCCGGGTCAAGCATGGTGCTCACGACGGCGAGCGTGCTTGCTGAATTTGATGCCCGTCGAACGATGGTGTTCTGTTTGTGGTCCTCTGAAGAGGAGGGGTTGTGGGGCTCTCGGTCGTTTGCAAACGACTTACCTGAGGGCGTCACGGTCAGCAATTACCTCAACCTCGACATGGCTGGTGTGAACTATCCTGGTGATTATGCGCTCTCCGTCTACTTGGGCCCTGACGGCACACAGGAAGCCATCGATCAAGCTGGCATGTTCCATCTGGCCGAATGGATTGGGGCGGATGCGTTGGACCTTGGCTACCAAATGGAACGTGGTCGGGAAGAGTGGCTGGCGGGTGGAGAAAGCCCATTGTGGGGTGATGATTACGTCGACATGGTGGCCATCTATGAATCGCCAACCGCGCGCAGCGACCATGATTCATTCCAAAACATCGGCGTAGCCACGCTGGGTTGGAATGGTTTGGTCGACGGTTATCCGTGTTACCACCGTGAATGCGATACCATGGAGACCATGATTGAGTACATGGAAACGGACACCTCAACGGGTACCAACAACATGGTTCATTCTTGGGACATTGTCACATGGTGGGCCGTTTACGCCTTCCTGCACATGGACCAAACGCCTGTGCCCAACGAACTTTGAAGTCTGTGTGAAGTTCACTCGTCGTCTTCAATGGCCGTGTAGGTTGGCGGATAGAGGTATCGCGGATCGCGATCCTCATCCATTTGCACCACATAGACGCCTGAAACCATTTCCGAAATGAACAGATAGCCTCGAGGGTCGTACTGCAGGCCCCAATCGAATGGAATCATGCAAGATGCCCAGCAATCGGCCATGTCATAACCGAGGAATTCCTTCGGGTCCTCAATCCAGGTTGGGCCTGCTGGAAGATAGTAGCCCATGGTCAACGTCTCCGCAAATTCTTCAATCGCTGGGAAACCAACTTCGGGTGCTGGGACGCCGTCGACCCACTTGGTATCCTTCCAAATGTTGCTGTGGTCGGTCGCCCAGTTTCCTGCATGGTAGTGCGTCCAGTAGACGTGGCCATTGGTTCCAGTATCGCCGTTGTGAGGGCTGTAGATGTAGCCGCCAGGAATGTAATGGTGCTCATGCTCGCTGCCGTCGGGAAGAATGCTGGTTCCGGGCAACTTCCACTTGCTTAAGAGGAAAGGTTTGGCTGGGTCGGTCGTATCGATGGTCCAAATGTATCCTGTGTGGTTCGTGTTGGTTCCGTATTCGGGTGCAATCATGGTCAAATGGCGCCAGTTGATGCCAAAAACCGGGTCTTCAGGCCCAGTGCCACACTCATCATCCCACGTGCTGACGGGGTCAAATTCTGCGGCGCCGTTGCACAGGAGATGGTCGTAAGGGACAGCGTAGTGTATCCATCCGTTTCCGTTGAGAGCCCCGGTGCTACCTCCCCATTCTTCTGGTGTCATGTTGGCATGGCCGCCACCGTTGGGGCCGTACCAACCGTCATCATCGCTCGGGCAGCCGAGCCATCGGCCGACTTCATTGTCTTGGGGCCAGGAGATGCCTTCGGGGTCTGGAATGGTTGGGGGGTTCGAGACATCAACGATGCGCAGACCTGCATCCCAGTAGGAGATGTAGAGCAAGGCTTGGCCCGTGATAGGATGGATGTGGAACACATTGTCGTGGTTGAACAAAGAGCCGCCGCACGTGGTTTCAGGTTCAGGGGAATAGCCGCCCCAACGGATGATTTCACGGCTCGTGTTCTGATCATCATCGTTGATATCAGGTCGCCATGATTCAAACCCAAGTGGGACATAGAA
>Ga0115011_10001241_pt1 | contig 18569 bp, 13 predicted proteins | sample TroAtlMetagenome_2_FD_88705 | JGI IMG/M metagenome (GOLD analysis project Ga0115011, IMG submission 88705) | Marine eukaryotic phytoplankton communities from Atlantic Ocean - Tropical Atlantic ANT8 Metagenome | ecosystem: Environmental > Aquatic > Marine > Oceanic | place: Tropical Atlantic...
CGCGAGGAAGACGATGCAAAAGTCGCGCATCCACCAACATCATCAGCAGCATCGGCAGCATCGAAATCCTTTTTTTCCAAATTGTTCCTCCTCGCGTTCGTCGGTCTCTCCCTGGCGATTGGACTGCGCGAGGATGCGATTGGCGACGACCCGATGGCAAAAAGCGACGGTCTCGGTGTTGGGACGGACGCGCGCTCGATGGGCGATAAAATCCACATCTCGTTCTGTCAATCCTGACAGTATCGAGGTGGGTTCGAACACGTGAGACAGATTTGTTCGCACCACTTCGGGGAAGACGTGGACATCGTGGGGACGAATTTCCCACCAAAACGTCCGATGAGAATACTGACGCGATTGACGAGTTACGCGCAATTAGGGATGGTTGGTATGACGTTCAGAGGCTCCCAATTTTATCGCGAGTTTTCGCCAGTCGGGACGCGCGTTCCCGACTGGGTCACCTCCATGGAAGCCAATAAGATGCACTCCATGTTAACCATTCACTTCGTCGGGAACCTGTTGAGACAGAATTTTGGAAATACCGGGGCGTTTGAGATTTATTACGACGGCGAGGAGGTGTTTAGTAAGTTGAAGGAGAAGAGAATGCCGAGGTTGGAGGAGATCGTGGATGGGATACGAGAGAGGAGAGAGAAGAGAGGGTTGAAGTACGTTAGGCCGAAGGAGATGTTGCCGGAAAGGATGAGGACTCGAGAACAAAAACAAAGGTAATCGAAAAACCATCGATGGAATGATCGTTCTCATCGCAAACCGCACGAACGACTTTTTTGGAACACACACACACACACACAAAGTGATGGCGAAGAAGTAATAGCAACGTAAAGATCGCGCGCTTCTTTTGCCGGATAATAATAATTAAATGTGTGAGGAAGAGAAAGTCCTTCGCGCGTGGAAACGTACTTTATATTTAAACCAACAAGTACACTTCTTTAGCAATGTATCAACAACACTTTCTACGAACACGTATTTGGATTATAAAACATTTTAAGCACTACTATTACTGTATTATTACCGGTATTACTCCTACTTCTACTTTTGTTATCATCCATCTATTGCACTTTGCAAATCTTCCACCTCTTCGTCTATTTTCTGACTCGTCAACTCGAATAAAGCCACCGCCATTTGCACGTCTCTGCATAACCGCGTTTCGTCGATGTTGCGTCCGGTTTCGTCTGGAAAGACTTCCACGTCAACAACCGTGCCATGTCTCTCTTTATTACTACCACCCGTTGACGTCTCGGATGAGATATCGTTCAATGCAGCCCCATCACGTTTCTGGACGTTTTCGCCAGTCGCATCGGTATTCATGGGAATTTCTTTGAATTGTTTTTGCTTCCTTCGATGTTTTTTACTATCGTCGCGCTTCATCGCCAGATGTTTATCGTACAACCCGTCGTAATATTCTAACAACTTTTCGGCGACGGCGGCCCAATCGCCGCTTTCTAACGAGTTTTTCAACGCTTTTTGCTTCTCGCTGCCGATTCTCTTTGTCATTTTTTCGCACGCCTCTCTCATGCCATCCATCCACCCTTCCTGTGCTCGCAACTCGTCCTTCGCGTAATCGCTCACTAACGTGTGCACCCTCAACTCTAACGGGCACACTAATCGTAAAATCAAAGGCGCTGTTCGCATCCTTTGAAACAATTTCGGATCGACCGAACATTTTCCGATGTGCGGCCCTTCGTCTTCGATGAATACCCACCGCTTAGGATCTAACGCGTCCCATGCGAACGCCACTTCGTTCCCGTAATGTTCCGAGGTTGGCTGTGCAGCTTTTCCGACCCATCCAAACGCAGACCCAGAGTGATTTGCTAAACCTTCTAAATCGATAATCTGTTCGTTTTGTAATCTTTCCAACGCTAAAAGACAACGAGTCTTCCCCACGCCTGTTCGTCCACCGATTATGCATACTCTTGGCGCGGGCACGTTCGTCAACACCTGCGGCGCGGACGGATCGTCGTTTGGATGTTTCTCGCTGCCAACGCTATCCTTTTTTTTAAGATTCTTGGGATGATTTTTATTGTTATGAATTCCGCTGTTATTGTTTTTTACTCCGTCGTCCTCCTCGTCTTCGGCGGCCAATCCAAAATCGTCACCATCGCCGTCTGAACTTCTTCCTCCTCTACTGGCTTTTCTTCCGTTCAACAACCTCTCGTCCACTTTCAAAGGATCTCCACACCGACTCAAAACCCACGTCCGAAATGCTTTATACCCACCATTCACCACGTGCACAAACTCCACGTCCTCTTTCCGCAACCGCTCGCCGAACAACCATCCGAGCGACAACGACCGCATGCCCCCTCTCCAACAGTGCACGTACACCCGCATCTTCTTTTTCGTCTCCTCGTTGCCACGTGATTTCTTCTTCGCGTCCACCTCTCTCTGCGCTTTTTCAATCAACTCTTCCCACTTCTCTCTCACGAAGTCCATCCCTTTCACCATCGCCGCTTTCCTCCCTCGTTTCGCAAACAGCGTCCCCACGACTTCCCTTTCCTCGTCTTCAAACAGCGCCACATTGCACGCGTTCGGTATGTGCCCTTTTCGAAACTCGCCCGGTGATCGCGCGTCGATGAGTACCGTCTCCGATGGAAAATCTCGGCAATCCCGCGCGGCCGAGACGACGTCCGTTCTCGAGTGTTGATTTTCTCTCGAGACGGCGGCGATGAATGTTTCCATGTCGTCTTTTTCCTCGTTCTCTTCCTTCTTCTCCTTCTTCTTCTTCTCTCGGGTGGTGGTGACTAAGCGCACGAACAACTCGCTCGCACCAGGAGTCGTCGTCGTCGTCGTCGTTGTCGTTGTTTTGGCGGCGGCGGCGGCGTTCTTCTCCTCCTCCATCGCCAAAGCTTTTCATTCAATACTAATGTGGGTTCTTCTTCTTTGTGAAAGTTTTTCTGTGTCGTCGTCCAAAAAAAGGTGGTAAAAAAAAGGACAAAAAAGAAACACATGAATTTAAGGTGTCAAACGAATAAAATGAGACCTTAAACTCAAAAGAGAGAGAACGACGTAAAGAATTCGCTTTTGTCGTCGTCTTCTCTCGAGAAACTTTGAAACACTAACGACAACAGCACGTGGGGAACACCAAAAACGACGCTTTGAAACCCATCATGCCGCCGCGTAAGAAAGCCACCACCGGGACTACTGGTGGGAAGAAGAAGAAGACGACGACGGCCGCAAAAAAGACGGACGAGGACGCGCCGGAGGCGGGTTTGGAAGATTCGAAAATGGACGACGAGATGGGCGAATTGATCAATGCGCCGATGACGACGACGACGACGACGACGACGACGACGCGCGAGGAGGAGGAGGAAGACGCCGGGAAGAAGAACGACGGCGGAGCGACCGCGAACGACGACGCGGGAGGAGAGAGGCGCCAAACGCAGCTTGAATTGTGGGAAAAAGAGAACGAACTCAACTTGTTGCACTTATCGACCGACGCGGAAAACGACGAATTGATGCAAGCAAATGCGGGCCATCCGCAATACGGGTCGGAGCTGTTTTTAGGCGGAGTGCCGAAATCAGCCAGCGAGGGAGACGTGGAAATGCTGTTTAAAGGAGGAGGCGGGACGAAAGGAAGAGGGAAGCGTCGCGAGTGCCCGTCGCAACCGATGGAGATCCAAGTGGTGAAAGATCCAAACGATTCCATGAGGAATCGAGGGTACGCGTTTGCGAGATTTGCAAACAGAGGGGAATGCGAAGCTGCGTTTCAATTTTTCGGCGAAGACGACGGCGCGAACGCGATAATGCTCGACGCGGAGAACAACAACGAAGAGAAGAAGATCCGAGCGACGATTAAACCGACGAAACACGTTTTGTTTATGACCGGGTTCCCACCGTTCGCTACGAGAGAAGATATCGTGACAGAGCTTTTGAAAGTCGGCGGCGGCGGCGTTGAGACCGTGTCGTTGCCGAGAGCAAGCGGGACCGGGACGAATGGGATTGCTTGTCGACACAAAGGGTACGGGTTTGTGGATTATTTTAATCAAGAGTGCGCGGAAAGAGCAATGAAGAACATAAACGATAAGACGACGAGAATGTTCAACGGCAACGCGAATAAACCGGTTGTCGCGAAGTGGGCGGACGTGAGTAAAGAGAAGCCGTTGAGCAAAGAAGATTTGTTGGCGCAGAGTAAAGCGGTGTATGTCGGACAAATACCAACCGAAGGGGTGGCCTTGGACGAGAAGGATTTGGAAGGGAAGCTGAGAGAAGTTTTCTGTCAGTTTGGTGAAGTCGAAGCGGTCAAGTTGCCGAGAGGCGACGTGACAAAAGGGTACGCGTTCGTGCATTTCACGGAGAGAAGCTCGGCGGAGAAAGCGGTTGAAGCTGCCGCGAGCGTTTCTGGTGCAAATGCAGGTGATGAATCGGCGATGGATGGTGTCGTAGCTACAGGGGCAGTGCAGTTGCAAGGGTGTAATTTGACCGTGGAAATCGCGCGTCCCGAGAGAGAAAGAAACCACAACGATCATCGAGATAGGGAAAGAGGTGGACCTAGAGGACCTAGAGGCAGAAGTGGTCGAAGAATGATGCATAGGGGAGGACGTGGTGGACCACCGGGGGCACCCAGAGGAGGTGATTACAATAATTATATGAGCCCGCACGGCGGCGGCATCGCGCCTCGACAGTTTGGGGGCGGGAATTCGATGACTCCGGTGTATTTGCCGAACGGGCAAACGGCGTACGTTATGGGTCAAGGCAACATGCCTGCACCAAACGCCGGGTGGGGGAGACAATCCGTTACCGATCGATTGGACAGAGGTGATCGTGGTCGAGGTGGAGGAGGAAGAAGAGGACGCGATCGAGGTCCTCAAGATTACGATGATCATTATTACGGCAGAGGCGGAGGGGGAAGAAGACGAGACGACTCTCGAGACGCTCCGATGCATCGCGCCAGACCGTATTAACAATCGAAGAGGAAAAGAAAGTTACATTAAAAATCACGAATTGTTTTGTAAAACTATCATCTTACACTAAATTAAAAGGACTCTTCTAAAAGTATACATATACGCATATATAAACGTGCGCGCAGTTTTCACACCGATTTTGATTTCGACAAAATCTCTTCGCTAAAACACCTGGTCTTCAATATCTCTCTCACTTCTTCGTGCAAGATGTCGTGAGCCTTCGCGTGATACGGATTGTGGTAATACAGCCTACACAGTTGCACCGCCGAGCTCGAAGGTATCTCCCTCCCCAATCGATGCGCAATAGCCCACACTGCGTGATGATACGCCCCATTTAACACGAGAAAAGTGTTCTTTTCTTCTGAAGTATCTCGAACATTTTCATGCCATGCCATGGCTTCGTGGACAACGCGTAAGTTCTTCACCATATTCGAATGCTTCCCGCTTAGCACCGTCTGGTCTAAAATTTCAGGAACGCGTTTGAGATCTTGACTCCCGTTTGGAATGAAAACTGTGAACGTGTCGTAATTGAGGAGAAAATCATACGGATGCGAAGTGTTCAATTGCGTCATGAGCGGAACGCACCCTCGATGTATGGCATCGAAAAATCGTTGATCCCATCCGTTCCCACCCGCAGCGAGGCAAAAATGCGAACGCAGACGAATATTTTCGGCGCGTCCCTCTCCACCGACGCCTCCATACTTTTCAAATTCCGGCAACATTTCGTCTTTGTTCAAGAAAAATCTCGGCTCATCTTTATACCAATCCGTCATAAACGTCCGAATGCCCTGCGAGTACAAATACATGCACTCGTTGACGTTCGTAAAAATATTCTCTCCTAAACACTGCTTGAAATTTTTAACTCGTCCGCGAAAGAATAAGAGCATGCCATCTTTCGTGCTCGGGTCGTACCTCGTATGCGTTGGGTCGTTCTGTCCACCATAACCGTGTGACGAGGATATGGACGATGGAATAACAATATCTCGGTCGGGGTAGAAACAATAATGCAATCCCTCTAACTCTCGCCACATGCCAAACTGCGAAACGACGATTGCTCCTGGAGGAAGTTCAGAGTGCACATCATCTCGCATTGTGCACAAGGATCTGTCCATAGCGTTAATCCACACGGTCGGATGCACTGTTCTCTCTAGAGAGTACTTCTTATCCACGTACGTGATGACTCGTTCCATCAGTGTCGTAAACCCACCTACGTTCCCCACTAAATCTCCCGGGAAAAACGGGACGACGAGCGTGCTTTGCAAAGATTCCGCGCCGTTTGGATCGACTATGTCCGTATCCGCAATTAAAGATTCAAAGAAATAGTGCACTCCTCGGTAACTTCCATTTTGTTTATACGTGTGGCCTCGATAGAACCGTTTAATACTCCCGGGCAAATCCGCCATGGCGAGAGATAGTTCGTTCTTCGCGTACCGCTTTTCGCTGTTTTTCTTCGCCTGAAGAATGTCCTCTTCCGACAACGCGCACTCGTATCCAAATCGTCCTTTATTACACGCGCATTCAAACCATTCGCACTTTCCGTACGTTTCGCACAACGGAGAACACATTCCTTCATGTTGCACGTGTGATTTGGAAAATTCTTTTCGACCGTCTACCACGGTGATTATTCGTTTGCGCGTTCGGTCGAAGACTACTTTATCCATGTGTGAATCCGCGTTTACGTTCCCAGACCTTTCTCGCAACTCGTGCCTTTTCGTTTTGTCGTATTCAAAAATGTACGAACGCATATATTCTTCATCCCCTTGTTGCTGCGGCTGTCCCTGATGACTACTATTACTACTACTATTGTCACCATTGCTATTGTCCCCGTGTACTTTTTTACAAAAATGTTGCGTGTGCAAATTCATTTGAAACCGTCGCCCCTTTCTATTCATCACCTCGTACACCTCCTTCCCAAACGCTTCCAACATATAATCAATGCACTCATCCACGCATTTGCAGGAAGGAAAATCTTTAACCTCTGGCATTTTATCTACTCGAATGATCTGTTGCCTGATTAATACATCGCCGCACGAACCGTACGTAAACCGGTCACACGATGGTACCGGATTTTCTTCGCACTTTGCCCCGGTCCAATCCGTGTTACATACACACTCGCGCGCGTCTCCAGACGACGGGTACCCGTGCACGCACAGGTCGTTGTCCGGGTTGAGCACGGGGAATGAATGAATTTCTTCTTTTTCCTTCAAAGAAGGAAGATGAGGAGGAAACGAAGACGACGTGCTCCTCTCGCTACTACTATTTCTACCGCTGCTGCTCCCAAGTTTCCTCTGCTCCTCTATTTTTCGAAGGCGATCGCGATGTGTCATGAGATGTGTAACAGGACGAGGTCGACGAGGACGAAACTCCGCTCGTTCTCTTCTTACTCCTTCTTCTTCTTCTTCTTCTCGACTTCTTTGACCGCGGCGTTGACCTTTCTGTTGCACAAGTCTTTCTCTCCTCTCTCTTCTCATTCGTTCGTATCTGTCTTCCTCTCCCGCGTCTCTATTCTTCGCGAGGATGTCAAACGCTTCGGACGCGCGTCGTTCTTCCTCTTCTTCTCTTCTTCCTCCTTCCTCGTCGCCTCGTTGTTCTCGCAGCATCCTTCGCATCGCCGCCGCGTCGCGACTTCCCCGGCGGTCGTCGGCCGGGAGCACACGCGTGGCAAATCCGTCAAAGTCTCCCGATGATGAGGAGGACAACACACACACCAGAAGACTCTCCAAGAAGAAAAAGAAGCACACGACCACGAAGCGTCCTCCTTCTCCTCCTCCTCCTCTTCCTCCTCCTCGCCGTCTCTTTCCTGGAGTCGTCGTCATGGTCGGTCGAACGCCGAAAGAGTGTGTCTTTCCTCTTGTACACTAAAAAGTGGTTGCGTCTTCCCCGTTCAGTTAAAAAAAGTAAAGGAAAGAGACGATATATGTTTAGGGTCTCGAGGTTGGTTGAAAAAAAAAAGAGGAGGAGGCGTATCAAACCGAAAAGTTGAAAATCCCATCGAACAAAAGAAAAAGCGCGTAACATTTCACGCACGCACAAGGAATAATAACTCAAAACAAATGTTTGCCTTATCGTCGACTGTTGCGACTCGCGCGGTGCGTCGTTCGATTCGTCTTTCGCGCGATGCCGTCGTTCGATTTCGATTTTGAGGGTCGCGTCGAGGGGTCCCCGGGGCGGATTCGAATGTCTCTCTCTCTCTTCATATATATTTTTTTTGGGCGCGAGAAAAGATACGCTGCTCCTTCTCTCTCCTGTTTGTGCGATTGGATTTTGAGTGCGATTTTGGATTCGTGTGCCCGCGTTCGCGCGCTCGATCTCTCGGATCTCTCGATCCGTCTCTTCCTCCGTCTCTCTCTCTCCGTAACGCGCGCTCACGCTTAAAACGTCCTCTGCGACATCCATTCCACGCAGTTCGCGCAAAAAGTCTCCTCCTCCAGATCCGTAAACTCCAGATCTGCATCGTCGGTTGTTGTCAAAGCCGAGAGAGAATTGTGGTACCCGGGGGCGACAGCCCCGGAGTACTTGGATGGCTCCATGGCGGGTGACTATGGTTTCGACCCGTTAAGATTGGGTGCGAACAAAGAGACCTTGCCGTACTTGCAAGAAGCTGAGTTGATGAACGGCCGATGGGCGATGTACGCGACTGTTGGCATTTTGTTTACGGATGCCAACCCGGGCTTCCCGAAGTTTTGGGAAGCTGGCTCGGCGGATTACGACATCGACTTTAAAACGTTGGTCATCACGCAAATTATCGTTATGGGCCTCTTGGAAGCGTTGAGAATTCGCGGTTTCATGAAGACTGGCGAGAGTGGATTGGGGCAGAACTTTCCGTTCGACCCGGTGGGATTGGACTCTCCGGAGACCAGAGTGAAGGAGGTCAAGAACGGTCGCTTGGCGATGGTGGCGTTTTTGGGCATGCTTTCCCAGTATGCGGTGACTGGCATGGGACCGATCGAAGGTTTTAAGGCGCATTTGGCGGATCCGACGGGCGTGAACATCTACACTTCCGCCGTTGGTGGTGAGACGGTTGCGTTCATCGCGTTTTTGTCGTGCGCGCCGGTGTGGTTGATTGCGCAAAAACAATTGACCGATGGTTCGGAAGAGGAGTTCAAGCCGATTCCGTGGTAAGAGGATAGAAATTGTGAATATATATATATATGCATACAAAACTGTAACTACCTATCGCACACCATTATATCGATCTGCGTATAAACTATTGTACTTTCCTACTCATTCTAAAGTGTTCACCGTCCTGTATCAAGTTCCGAGCGAAACGATCTTTATTCGTCCTTCGCTGTTTGCAGAGATGAGCGCGGACTCGTCCGACCAACACAACGCGCTAACGAAGTGATTTCCAGAGTCATTATCTCTCGAGGAACTTTTCAACATCCCGGGTTTATCGAACGAAACCGTAGCTAAAGGCGTGGAGAAGTTCTTGTTGTATACAAACACCTCATTCGTCTCTGAACCACAGGCGACGGATTTTCCATCGGAAGACGCCGCCAATCCAACAAAGTTCCTCCTATTTACGTGACCAGTTAAGGTGCGAATCAGCCGAGTGCTGACGATATCGGATTCTATTCCTGCCGAATTGTTCGTTTCCATTTCAGGAGGAATACTCGTGACGCCACCACCACCTTGGTGGTAGATATTGTAAGGATCGAAAGTCTCGGTGTGGCTGTGTGATTTCTTCACGTCCCATATGCACACGCTCGAATCTGTCGACGCTGAGCACAATTCTCTACTGTTGATGTATTTTACGTATGAAACTGCTTTTTTGTGCGAGCTGAGGGTATACAACGGCTTGTGCGGTCGTCGCAAATCGTATACGCGAACTTTGTGATCGGCACAGCCGATGGCGATATCGTGCGCGGTCGTCGGCGACCACGCAATACAACACACGTTTGCGCGCATTTGCATTTCCATAACGCTTCTATTACCACCTCCCATACTTATACCGCTTTCACTCCATATCTTCACCGCACCGTCGTCGCTTCCAGAAGCGATTAAATGCATGTTGTCCACGCATCGACAATACTCAACCGTCCAACACCTCTTGTCGTGCTCTTCAAATTTTAAAATACTTTGAGAGGTTTCTGCGTCCCAAATAGTTACTACGCCTTCGTAGTCCGAAGCGGCGACATGCGAGACGTGTTTTCTCGAGAAAGATAAACACGATATTTTCGAATTGACTTTAATTTGTGCCCTCGTGATCGATGGACGCTCGCCGTTTTGGTCGTTTTGATTTGTCACCATTCGGTCGCATATATCGGTGAAGGCGTAAAAGTCGATGCGTTTGGAAACACCCGCAGTGGCAAACATAGCTCGGTCCATGGAGACGTCAATTGAAGAGACGATATCGTTTACCGGTGGTATCGGCGATGCGTTGATATCGATGTTGTTCATGTTTTCGTCGTTGTTGTTGTTGTTGTTGTTGTTGTTGTTGTCGTCGTTCATCGCCGCTCCAAATTGGGTCATTAAAGAATTGTTGTTAAACGACAAGGATAACGCCGGTTTGACGATTTCTGCCACAATGCGCACGCGCCCATACTTTCGTTTCGCATCCGTAAGCGCTTGCGCGAAATCTTCCAACCGTTCTTCGTTCTTTTTCTTCTCGATTCTCGTAGGTTCGATACGAATATTTTCAACGCGTGCCCCTCGTCCTCCTTGTCCTCCTTCCTCTTCAAATATTTTTTCTTCTTTTTCTCCTCCTTCTCCCACGCTACTGTTGATGCCGTCGATTTCTTTGATGCCTTTGACATAAAGAGAACTCAATCCAGCGTGATACTTTCTTTCGAATTTTTCTTCCTCGCCATGCGCACCTTGCTCGGACCCCGGCAGTTGAGGCACGAATCGAAGCATATCTGCAATGTCTTCATCTTCTTCTCCTCTTTCTCCTCTTCCTCCTCCTCCTCCTCTCCCTTCCGTCTCTTCGTAACTCATCTTCAACACCTTCAACTCTTCTCTCAATAACTTCTCCACCTTCTTTATGTCCATCCGTAAAAACTTCATCTCCGTCTCCGCTTCCGCCATCTTCATCCGTTTCCTGCTCATCGCCTCGTCGAAGAAATCCCTCAAAATCTCCAGTCTCTTCTCCTCGCCTTCCGCGACTGCCCTCGCATGCTTTTCGCTCAACGCTTTCACGATAGGCGCCAACTGTTCTTCGTCCATGTGTTGCAACGCGGAGACGACTTTCTCTGCTCGGGCAATTTTCGAATGCTGTGGTTCCAGCGGCGAGTGTTCATCCGTGATTTGCATCGTCATCGCGTCCACCCGCGCCAACGCGTCGATGACTTTCGTCAGCGCCACGTTCGGGGTTAAAGACGTAATCGATGCGTTGCATATCGGACACGGCGCTGGGTTCCTAAAGTCCACCACTTTACCAAAACCTTTCGTCGCCGTCGTCGTCGTCGTCGTCGTCATCTCGTCCTCCTCTTCCTTTTCTTTTCCTTCTCTTTTCGGTCTCGGTGACGTTGTCGTTATTTCCTCGTCGTCGTCATCGTCGTCGTCGTCTTCTCCCATCGCGTCCTCCTCCTCGTTCTCGTTCTCGTTCTCGTCGTCTTCTTCTTCCTCCTCTCTTTCTCTTCCCCTCTTCCTTCTCTTCGTCGTCTTCGACGAAGAAGAACGACGATGCTGTTCCCAGAACGTCCCGCAGTATTCCACGACGCAGTCGTGGCAAAACGTGTGTCCGCACGTCGCCGTCACCGGCGCTTTGTAAATCTCCCGACATATCGCGCACGTCTGCGAGTCGTCCAGGTTTTTTCGCGCCGCCACGATCGGCATGCGTCGTTTTTGTGCGCGTGCGCGGTGGTCTTGGTCTTCGTGGTGGTCTTCTTGGTCTTCTTCCGCTTGGTGGTAGTCTTCTACTACGTTGTTGTTGTTCTCTTTCAACAAAGTAATAATGCGCCTCTCTCCTCCTCCTTTTCGCCTTTCTTTTTTTTGTCGAAGAGAACACATTTTTTGGAGTCCAAGGAGGCAAAAAAGACTTTTGTCCGAAATATGCTCAGAGTAGGGTTTAGGGTTTTTTTGTTTAGGGACTTATCTAACACCTAAAATGAACAACACGGAGGAGGAGGAGACCACTTCTTTTCCTCAGAAGAAGAAGAAGAAGAAGAAGACAAAGAAGGACGAGGAGGAGGAGGAGGCGTAAGAAGAAGAAGAAGAAGAAGACTTTTTTTTTATCTGCGGAGGAGACGAGCTTTATCGAAAAAATGTCGTCGTCGTCGTCGTTTACGTCGACGACGACTCGAGCGTTATTCTCTCGCGCGTTTGAGACGACGACGAGGACGACGACAAAAACGACGACGGCTTCTCGAACAAAAGACAAAGACCATCATCATCGGCTGCGAGACGCCATCGAGATGTTCGAGGAAGTGTCCCGAAGGTGCCACCTCGCGGGATGCTTCGACGGAGCGAAAGGACGAGACGACGAGGACGACGACGTCTCCACGAACGATTTGAAATACGTCCTGTGCTCGTACTTTTGCGGGAAATGCTGGCAGTTGATGCCGATGGAGTTTGTCGAAGAAGAAAAGAGAAGAGACGCGAACGCGACGATGAGGATGATGAATCGGAAACTGCGGGTGGAACACGTGTTACGGTCGAAAGAATGTTTAGAACACTTCTTAAGGTTTGTGGCGCGACGGAGTCGCCAGACTCGTCGTCCTCGAGGCGCCGATAACGATGCCGACAATACCACTACTACTACTACTACTACTATTACTACGAGCGATACTAATAACTGCGGGCGGTTCGTCCCGCGCGGGTTTGAGAAGGAAACGAGAGCAGCGGCTGGTTTGATGGAGGAAGAAGAAGAAGAAGAAGAAGAGACGATCCTGACTCCGGACGCGAAGAGAAGGATGAAAGTGAAGCGATTCAAAAAACAAAGCGAATTGAGGAGGAAGTTGGAGGAGATGGAAAAGAGCGGAATAGTTGGAGGAAACGTTGGGGTGAAAACGACGACGTCGAAGGCGACGGCAGAAGAGGAAGAGAAGGAAGAGGAAGAGGAAGCGGATGAAGAGAGAATTCGAGAGTATTGGTTTGCGATGATCGAAAATGCCGTGCTGGATTCGATTGAAATGATTGAGGCGAATAAAGAGGAGGTTGCACTTTTAACCGGCGTGAGTGAAGAGGAGGTGAGGAGAATCGTAGACGAGAGGAAAAACGTTCACGCGGAGGAAGGAGAAGATAATGGTTCCTCGTCGTCGAGAATTCCAGAGGAGCTTTTGAAAGCCATCGCATCTCTGGAGAGCAACGGTGCTACGAGCGGTCGAACTGGAATGATGAACCGAAGCGCGCCGCCGGCTGGCACGTCTACGCCGACGTCTCTTCCATCTTCATTATTCGCAAACCGCAAGGAAAGCGTCGTTCGAGACGCGAGAAGTGCTTTGTTTCGGCCTTCGCATATCTTACCCACGATGACGATCGAACAAGCCGGAGAAATTGAGCTGAGAGAGTTAATGGAACGCACGGCGCTGAGTACCGAAAGAGAGAAGCGCAGGTCGGTGTTGGAAAGCGCAAAGACGGAGGACGAGTTGAGCGATGAAAAATTGTACGAAAAGAGACGCTGGGACGATTGGAAAGACGATAATCCGTTTGGTGCTGGGAACTCGAGAAGGACGCCAACTGGAAATAACAAGAGATAGAATATAGTCGAAATAGTCGTAGTAATTCATAATAATAGTACTGTAGGTGTTCAACGAATAATAACACGGCAAAAAATAAGTACACAACACGTTTACAAAATACAACACGCGCGCGCTCTTACCGCGCCGGCGTCACTTCTAAACAAAACTTCCCTAAAAATCCACCTCTAAAATCGTTCAAAACCTTCGTGCCAGCTCTCTCGAAATCCCCGCCGCACGTGCTCATCGCAATCTTTTCTATGAACATGTCCCCGTTCATCTCCTCCATCTCTTTCGCGGACATCTTGTATCTCTTCATGACAACGCTTTCAATGTTCCCCTTTTCTCTCCTCCAACTTGGTAGCAGTTTCATTTCCTCAAACAACCGCGCCGCGACCTCGCTCGCTTCGTATGACGCCTCCCCGATGTCGTTCGCCATCGCTAATCGATTCGCAGCGTCTTGGTCGCTCATTCTCGGCGGCAACACCCCGGGCGAATCCAACAAATCAATTTCTTCGCTCACTCGTACCCATCTCAAATCCCTGGTTACCCCTGGTCTTGGCGCAGATGCGCACGCTTTTTTCCCAACCAATCGATTAATCAGCGCCGACTTCCCCACATTCGGGTACCCGACCACCGCAGTTCTCACCGGCCTTGCCAACAAACCTTTCTGAATCCGCTTTTCGTTCACCTCCTTCGCTACGCTCAGAGCAATTTTCTTCACGTGCTCGATGCCTCGACCGGATTTCGCGTCGGTGACAATCACGTGTCTTTCCTTCATTTTGTGTTTGAAATACGAAACCCACTTCGAGCGCTCTCGTTCGTCAACCATATCCGACCGGTTCAAAACTGTTATGTGAAGTTTCCCGGAAGAGTTATTCTTGTTACCTCCGTTTCCGAGCCAAGCGGCTACGTCTGGATGGCTTGTTGCCAATGGTATCCTTAAATCTCGAACTTCTACCACGCAATCCACGTTTTTCAGCTGATCTCTCAGTAACCGTTCCGCTCGCGCGATGTGTCCGGGATACCATTGCACCAATCTGACCGATTTCGCGTTGAACGACCCCGCCCGAAACGACGACGACGAAGACGTTCTTTCCTCCGCGTTCTTCTCGAAACCGTTTACCCCCATTCGTCCTTCGCCGTCGATGCCGTTTCCGGTGGTTGAAAATGGCAGCGCCTCGTTATCTGGAACTGGCACCGCCCTTTTGCTCCCCCGAGGCGTCCTCTTTCCGGCTCCAGCCGCCGCTGCTCTCACCAAGGTCGTCGTCTGATGAATCGTCGTCTGATGAATCGTCCTTCTCCTCCTCCTCGCGCGGCGCGCGAGGAGTGTCCTCGAACACATCATCGTCGTCGTCGACAAAGCGAGACGCGAAGAACAACACCGCGCTTTTGAGCACATCATCATCGTCATCATCATCCTAACAAAAGGACCCCCCACCAAAAGTCTTCTTTTCTTGTAAGCGGTAGTCTCTCTCGTCGTCATCTTTAACTTCCAATTCTTCTTCTTCTTCTTCTGAATGGTATCAATACCCTAAACAAATCAATGAAATTCTTTTCAAAAATTTCCCCCCTTTTTTTTGTGTTCTCGTCTCTTTTTGTAAAACACAATCGCGAAGCGCTTTGCGCTCAGAGGGGGCTCGAGAGGACGATGACGACGCGGGCGGCGAGGAGGCGTGCCACCTTTGGGAGGAGAGGAATGTCATCGTCGTCGTCGTCGTTTTTGTCGTCGACGACGCGTTGTATCGCTGCAACTGTCGTCGTCGTTTGTGTCGTCGCGATGACGACATCAGCAGCGGCTGCTTTCCAAACGACATCACCATCGTCTCGCCGCCTTCTTCTCAAAAAAGACGGCGTCGTGGGAGGAGGCGTTGGTGACCTTCACCTCGGGTTTTCGCACTCCGGCGAAACCAAACCGGTCGCGCAGACGAAACTGTCGACCGGTTTGACCGTCGAGCACATTCGCAAAATCGCGGGGAAAAACGATGCGATCATCGTCACGTGGGCGAACCATCACTACTTGGATTTCGCGAGGAACTGGATCAATCACGTGCAAAATCGATTGGGTTTGACGAACTTTATCGTCGGCGCGATGGATGAAAAGATGTACGAGAGCTTGAAGGAAGAGTTTCGCGGCGGCGTGCACACGTGGTTGATGGGATCGCAAGGGATCGCGAAAGACGCGGTCAAGAACGATTTCGGATGGGGGACGAGGAATTTCCATCAGATGGGACGAGATAAAATTCGATTGATTCGAGATTTTACCAGAAGCGGAGTCAACGTTTTAGTTTCAGATATCGACGTGGTGTGGTTGAGGAATCCGCTGCCGTTTTTTAAGAGGTATCCAAAGGCGGACGTTTTAGTGTCCTCGGATCAGTTGAGGTCGGAGACGATGATTGAGAGTGCGAAGCAGAAGAAGTTTATCGTAGACGGGGAAGGATTGGAGTTCCATATTTGCCACGCGGCGAGTAATATTGGGATCATGTGGTTTTTAGCGAGTCGAGGAAATCAAGAGTTAACGACGGAGTGGGTGGAGAGGATCGAGAAGGACGACAATCTGTGGGATCAGAGCGCATTCAACGACTTGAAGAGTTTGAATGGAGGGTGTCAAACGCAAGTTGACGGGAGTGGAGTGCAAGAGGCGTACGGGGACGAGAATAACAAAATGCGGGTGAAGATGGGAGCGTTGCCGGTGAGTTTGTTCGCGAACGGACACACGTATTACGTGCAGAGATTACACGAAAGGGAGAGGAAGAACGCGTATGCGGTACACGCGACGTTTCAATACGGTGGGACGCCAGGGAAGAGAAATCGAATGCGAGAGGCCAACGCTTGGATGGGGGACGACGAGGAATATTTTCGAGGGAAGTTCATGAGTTTTACGCCGAGAGTAGAGAGAGATTTCTTTCGTAATAATGCTGAAAGCGGTGGCTTTAGGAGTAGCGATAATAGTAATAGTACCGGTGGTATTAGTGATAGTTTCGAGAGTAGCGGCGATGAAAAGGACAAAGACGATATGAAAAAGGTTCGCGGAGGATTTGATATATTCGTCGAGCGCGGCTGGCCAGAGAAAGATAGCGCATTTCCGAGCATTCCAACGAAAGAAGAGAAAGTGCTCACAGAAAACGAACGTTTGGTAAATTTTCAGCTGGCACAAATTAACGAAGCACTGGCGATCGCGAAACATCTCGATCGTATTTTAATCATGCCGCCAATTCTTTGCGGCATCGATCGAGTGTGGTTTCCACACTACGGTCGATTTCCTGGTTCGCATTTACAGCTTCCTTTTATTTGTCCGCAAGATCACGTCATCAACGTCGAGCAATGGCGAAACGGTAAATTCCGGGAACGTTCGTTTTTGATTCACCCGCAAATGCCACAAGGTGCAGTTTCGCCAGATTCTTCTGCTCGAGTCGTTGTAAACGGGAGAAAAACGAACGAGGCGTTTGAGAAATCGCGAACAATCCCTATGGAAATCACGCCATCAACGCGACACAACCTGGACAGCAATACAAAAATTTCCTTGAGGAGGTGCTTCGAGCATCACGACGCGTACAACAACAACAACAACGACGACGACGACGACATAGTAGAACGCTGTGATCCGAGTCAAAACCTAGCCATTCAAAATGCAAACACGGTAGTCTCGTTGGAGAAACCAGCGGAGAATTTGGAGGCTTTGGAGCAAATGCTCGGAAGCGAGGTGAACTCTAAGAAATTTTTGCACTTTGATACGATTCTCGGAGCGACGATTGAGTCAGTCGCTAAACCTGAGAGCAACGCGGTACCGGATTACTGGTGTTGTCACATGAAAGGGAGCGTTCGGTATAAACCAGAGGGCGTAAAAGAGGAATTGTTCATCAAGTCTTAAACGATGTTGTCTATCTGTAGAAAAATCAAATTGACCTTGGCGCGCGGGAGAAGCACGTGTAGCATCATTACTGTAATTAAAAGTGCATATGTAGGTAAAATCACATTCTTTAATTTCATAAAGTCTACATAAGTGGTGCCCTGGTACCGTTGGTGCCGGGTACTATAAAGTGTATATACAATTCTAAAAGCAAAAATAATGTACACGCCAGGTTTGGTATTTGCTTATTCATATTGTCTTCTTCATACAGCACAGCAAGACCGCATGTCTTTTTCAAATTCTTCCTCCTTTTTTTTCTCTCTCTCCCAGCTTTTCCTCCTCTCGAATACTTACACGTTTCTTGTTGTTGTAGTTGTAGTTGTTCTCGTTTCCTCGTTTCCTCTTCCTTCTATTTTTTTCTGATTCTTTATCTGCTTTCTTACCCTCGCGTAGCACTTTGCGCACAAATATTTTCCAGATTGCACTTTATCATTGTACCATATCGAACTCGTCGTCTTACTGCCACACGTTCCGCAGTGCTTCCCGCTCAACGCCACCAACTCCTTATAGTAACAATTCACGCACAAATACCCGCCCTCGACGGTTTTACTCCTCAACCAACTCCCGCTCGTTCGATCGCTGTTACACACGGAGCACACTTTAGTGCTCAACGTTGCTCGTTCTCGATAGTAACATCGATGGCACAAATACGCTCCTTTTTGGACGTGCGAGCGATACCATCCCCCCGTACTGTCATTCGACGCGCACGCTGTGCACACTTTCATTCGTAACTTGGAAATTTCCTCTCTGTAACAGTCGTGACATAAACTTAACACCGCGGCAACTTCTTTGTCGGTTTCTTGTTCAGCATTCGTGTGAGAGCCGCTGCTCATCTTTGTCGGCGGTAACTTCGCGTTGCATTTCTGGCACACTTGAGACGTGGAAGCAATACCAGACGCTCTCTCTTTACCACCGCTCTCCCCGCCGAACGCCGCCAGTATTTTACCAATCAGCGTTTCCCCCCCGTTGTTCTCTTTCTTCTTCTTCGTCGTCGTCGTCGTGCATTGTTCGCTTTTCACGTCTCCCTCTTCCCATTCTCTTCCCATCTCCTCCTCCTCGTCGTCGTCGTCGTCGTCGTCGTCTTTGTAGCTCTCCCGCATCCCGAGCGCTTCCATCTCTTTTTCGAAG
>Ga0115011_10001244_pt1 | contig 18538 bp, 10 predicted proteins | sample TroAtlMetagenome_2_FD_88705 | JGI IMG/M metagenome (GOLD analysis project Ga0115011, IMG submission 88705) | Marine eukaryotic phytoplankton communities from Atlantic Ocean - Tropical Atlantic ANT8 Metagenome | ecosystem: Environmental > Aquatic > Marine > Oceanic | place: Tropical Atlantic...
AACATCAACAAAAGTTCCACGAATAAAGTATACACCTGCACCAATTGCAACCGCACATCCAGTAGCTGAAGCATCAGTATCGATAAGAGTTGCTACAGAATCTCCTGCATTTATAGGAGTATTTCCATAAACAAAGGATTCTTCAACTAGTAGATTTTCTCCATTATTTAATGTGTCTATTGTATTGTCTTGTCCAGACTCAACATACTTAACAAAAAGTGTAAAATGTGTTATTTCTGAAGTATCTCCTGCTACCTTATAGTCATCAACACTTACAATAATACCAGTATCTTCTCCCTTTAATCTTTTACCTTTTAATTTATCAGCATATAATGCTACAGGTATCCCTAAATGTTCATTATTTATTTTAATTGAATAATATTGTCCATCATAGTTTATATTACCAGGGATCACCATTGATCCTTCTTTAAAGATATGACTACCAAAAGACTCTATTTGATTCTGTAATTGTGACTGAAGAGTCGTTAACTCTCTAGCCTGAACAGGTTGTCCTGGTTTGAATAATACCTTGTAAAAATTATCTTCCTTATTAAAATCGTCGTAATAAGGATTTATATTTAAATTCGTCTTTTGTGGCATTTTACTTTAGAATTCCAAGATGATCTTAACGTCTTCTTTTTGGCGAGAGTTTCTGGTGATAGTAGGTCTATTGTCTAGATAGATTATTTCACCTGACCCTTTATTTATCTCAGGACTTGCGAGTCCATTTGTGAAGTTAACTCCGAGAGGTATAAGTTTGTTACCTGTTGGGTTTGTACTAATTCCAGTGAAATTAGTATCAACGGATCCTTGAAATCCGCTTGCAGGTGCAACTATGTTATTTGCTGAAGATTCAAAAGATAAAACCTTAGCTTCTGTAGTAACCCCAACATAATCTGTTTGATCTAAAGTTGTTTGATTAAAATACAATGACCTATCTTGGTAGTATTTTAATACTTTAGTATCTGTACTATAGGATACTATATATCCTTCTGCAGTACCTTCACTTACAGTTTGCTGGATTTTTTCACCAATAGTGGGACTCCCACTTGATGTTGATAATTTAACTGAATTTACTGATGAATATTGATTGTCAGTAAATGTAGTTGCTGAGCCAGTTACAGTTGGATTCTTTACAATTCCAATCTGTGCAAACTTAGTATCAACTGGGAAATCTCTAGTAGAATCATCAAATCTAGCATAGATTAGAATCTTATCGGTTCCCAATTCTTTATATAAATCAAATCCATGACCCTTTGATGGTGGGATAATTGGAATTAATTTAGCATAATTACCAGCAGAAACTGCAGAGTTTCCAATTGGTCCTAAATCAACCATTCCAAAACTATAGTCTTTACCACCAGCAGAAACAATAGTTTTAGTTATCTGACCAGAACTATTAGTATCTAAAACAACTTTAGCACCAGTACCATCACCTACAACATCAACTTCCTTACCTACAACATTCTGTGAATAACCAGAACCTTGCTGATCTACATATATTTTCTTAATTTGATTATTATTTAAATCAGAATCACCATTCTCCCTAACAGATTGTATTTGTACATCAGTTGAAGTAGACCAATTATTAGGAACAGAAATATATTCTGTAGAATCAAATTTTATAATATCACTAGGAGGAACTGTAAAAAGATACTTCCAAATATATCCATCACCACTCTCACCTGCTCTTGATGGTTCCAAATCTGTGAATAATGGTTCATCTTGTGAAGCATTACCAGTTGTACTTATTCCAGTAGCACCATTATCAATACAAATATAAACATCATAATTCTTATTCATTACATAATAAGTTGCATCATATAATCTTGCAGAACGTGTAATGGGTGAAAGATTTGTAATACTGTAATCATGACGATACATTTCATATCTTGATCCCTGAGTCCAATTGACTCTTTTCACCAACCTTCTAATATTAGCACTTGTTACTTTCTTACCAAACATCATGGTGTCACCAACATGACTCATATTATTAAAATTATCTACAGGATTGGGAGTGTTTGTATCCCATGTAGATGTTCTCCCAAAACCGACATTGGTTGGGTTATCAAGACCTAGAAAGACGTAATAAGAATTTGTAGAGTTTTCTACTGTCTCTACAAAATTATTAGCATTCAGTATTCTAAATTGATCTGTTACGATAGCAGCCATATTATCAGCTTTTTTCTGTATTTATACTAGCCAAGATCCTTTCTCGCAGCACCAGTGCTTCTGAGTCCGTAATCTCTTCTTTGGATTGTTGGATAAGTAGACAATCCTGATGTAATCCGACCTGTTACACCAATAGAAACTGGATCAGTAGATCTACTGAATCCTGATAGTCTTCCCCAAGAGAATCCACCAATTGCACTTCCTATTCCAACAGAAGTACTAATTCCAGTACTGGTAATTCCAGTATCAACATTACAAGTAATAATACCAACACCTGCATTGAATGCACTTACGATGTAGATATTATCCACACAAGTTGTTCCAACTCCAACAACTGCAGCATTGCTGCTATTGACTGATGTTACACCGTGACCGACTTGAGTATCAAAGATGTAAATTGGATATCCAACTTGAAGGTCTGTATCACTAGTATTAGGATTACCTGCAGTATCTCTAGTGATATTAAACTTAATTGCAAGATCATGGGATCCTATTCCATCAGTTACTGCAATTCCAGTAATAGTACCGTCGTATCCCTGCATTGTTGTGATTGTATCAATATCTTCCTTAGTCCATGATGGGAAAGGAGCTATTACTTGAGGAGGAGCAGTAACTGTATATCCAATACCACCATTTGTTATAGTAGTACCAGTTATTATTCCGTTTGTAATAGTTGCTGTTGCAGTAGCAGTTGTTCCTACCCCAACTCCAATAGCATGAGGTGCAGATATTGAAATAGAAGTTGTTGCTCCTACATATCCACTACCACCACTTGTTATTGTTAATGCGGATATTGTTCCTCCAGCACCTACTGTTGCAGTTAATCCTGCAGCAACTGGAGTCTCTCCACTAACAATTAGTCCACCAACACTATTAATTGTAAGAGAACCAAAATCTTGTTCATATCTGAAGAATTTTCCATTATCAACAAATAATTGAGTGTCGGTTGTAGTCAAATCTCCAATTATTCTTGATGTTGGATATACTAATGATTCTATAGAATCTCTTGACTTATAAACAATATCACCACCAACTCTTTTATCAACCTTCTACTTAGTCCAGTTTGCTGGTTTGAAATTGACTTCATCAATACCTATTCCATTATATAAATTGGTTTCTACCTTATCTGATGCAGTAACAGAGTAAATTGTTCTTGGATCTTGAGTAGTTGTTATACCAGCAGTTGCATACTTAGATACTTGTAAAACATCTCCATCCTTAATTGTTGGGAATAATGATGAACCCGCACCAACTAATACACTGTCAATCCCATTTGTTCCTTTATAGAAGAATATTGAGATATTATCTTCAGGACCAGGTGGAGTCATGAATACAAAGGAAGTTCCTCCATCAAAAGTATAAGATTCGCCAGGATCTTGAACTACTCCATTTACAAATACTAATAATAATGAATTAAGATCAATTAAAGAAGAATTTTGATCGTTAGGATCAATCTCAAAACTTAATAAAGAACTATTATAATATAATGGGAATCTGGTTCTTGCTCCATCCTGAAGATCCTTAATAGAATCAATATAATCAAATTCACCCATATTCCAAGAAGAGAATTGATCATTGTATGTGTCAAGAACAGTAAGTTCAAAATCGTCCATAGCAGAAGTATTACGGAATCTTGATGTAACCAATCCAACTGGTTTAAATACATCTCCTTCTCTGAAATTATACCCATAATTATGAATATTAAATCCAGTAACAGTGAATGATGTAGATCCAATACCTGCTATATTATCACCACCAACAGCAACAGATAAGTTAACACCTGTTCCAGTATCAGTAGTAGAACCAATACCTCTTCTAGAAACACCAGTTATTCCAAGATTTGAATAAGATGGAGAATCTACAAATATCTTTGGATTTACATAATCAGCACCAGCACTAGTAATATCAAATTTTAATGCCCCACCAGTTCCTTTAGGTGCTTTACCAACATTAACAGAAATTGTGTTTGCAGCAGGTGTTGTAATTGCTAAGTTTATAAGTCCATCTATAGGATCACCAACTCTAGGATATGAATGATTGCTATTATGATTATCTTGAGCACAAGTAAATGTGAGAGAAGATGTCTTAATACCAATAGTATCACTAGCACTTAAACCATGATTAGAAGTGGTTGTTACAACTAAAATACCAGTTTCTGGATTATAAGTTGCAGCATTAACATTAAGTGGTGTAGTACCCCAAGCATTTGGTATTATCGCACCTGTTGCTGTACCACCAACGTAATTGTGAGTATTATCTACTACAGTTGCTGTTACCACAGCACCAGTTCCTGCTCCACCACCAGATCCAACACCAACTGAGAGTGTATCTGTATCAATTACGGTAATTGGTAGGTTTGTAGAACCACCAGCAGGGTCAGTTGATCTTGGATAAGTATGATTAGTCTGATAATTATCCCTAGAACAAGTAAATGTAAGAGAATTATCTACAATCTGTACATTACCACTGCTTCTACCGTGACTTGGAATAGTTAAAGTAAGTGTTCCAGTATGAGATTCATATACTGCATTTGTTGGTGTAAATGGACCACCTGTACCAGTAACAGCACCTGTAGCAGCACTTACGAACTTATGATCATATGCTATGTCTGTTACTCCCACAGAAACTGGATTGTTGTATCCAGAACCCCATTCTAAATCGGCATGATATTCGTAAGCAGTACCAGAACCAACATATGTGTGTGGAATAGTACTTGTACCAACATTTGCTGTAAATGTAGTAGTGGATAAAATTCCAGTAATGCTAAATGGTCTATCATTAACGGTATCTGGGAAGATAGTGGTTGTTACTCCTGCGTGAGGTGCAGCACAAGCAAATTCAAGACCTGATAATTTTACTAATTCGTTTATTTCTTTATATTCATGAGTTGTTGAAGTTGTAACTTCAAGTTCTCCTGTAGTATTGTTGTATGATGCTGTAGTAATTCCATAAGTCTTACCAGTTGTAGGAATACCACAAATACCAATTATACTACCATTTGTATTAACAGTTGGTTTTACTTTTGCTCCAGATAGAGGTGCAATACCTAATCCACCAGTAGATCCTAGAGATACAATTACACCTCCTCTTGGAAGTTGGTTTTGATTAACATTATCTTCATCAATAATCAGTGAACCATTGCTAGATGTAATACCTGTAAATGAAATTTTCGTTGATGAAGCAGATCCAACATATTCATAATTATTATTAGCATTGTTGGTTGTGGAAGGATCTTGGAATATTCCATTCATAAGAACAATACTACTTCCAGTTGTAATTCCAGTAGTGTTAGCACCACCAACAGTTACTCTATAAGTTTGACCTATACCAGTAAATGAATTAGAAATATCATCAAAAACTGCGTTTGTACTATAATTCTTTCTAAGATATACTCTTCCATTAAATGTTGCTCTTGGGAATTCAAGATTTGAAGAATTCCTTGCTGATGTATTTTTACCAACAAGAGATTCTGTAAAGTGAACCTTATTTCCAATCATATTATACGATCCACCATAGACTCTAGTAGAAGCACTAGCACTATGTGATGTTGCAGAAGATCCAACAAATCCTCTTTCTACTTCTATTACATTTACAGTACCATTATTGGTTATTGGTCCAACTGAAGTTGTTCCAAGACCAACATTAGTCACTTTCATATATTCATCATCTATCTTCACAATATTATTTGTTGCAATAGATGTGATACCAGCAACGCCAAATATAGTTGCAGAATTGTTTAATGCATATGATAAGGTCGTATTTACTGGAGTAAATGCAAGTGGAGATTGAACTACACCATCAATTGAAATTAAACTCTTTTCAAGTTTCTTACTCATTTCTAATTCATGAGAATTACCAGAACCAGCAGATGTATAGGTTTTTCCTAATCCAGCATCAGCTTCTGCTAAAGATAAAGCAAGTTTAAACTTATCCTTATTAACTCTAATTGCATACACATCTGTAGGCATATCACCAGCAGTAAGAGTTCCAATACCTGTAATAGCACCACCCAAGAAAGTATCATTTGGTGTATAAATTAACTTTTCACCAGTCTCGAAGAAATGATCCTGAATACTAAAGACACCAGTTGCTAGATTCAATACTGCTGAATCTGAAGGATCAAATTTCTTCTCAAAAATTGGTGTTCCATTATGATTAATCTCAAAGTCAGTTCTATTAACTCTTGATCCATTAATTGCATTATATTGAATAAGTTTCAATGAATCGGTAACTGTTCCATACTGTAAATCTGGAGGAATATTAACTAAATCACTATCAGTATAAATTGCTTCATTGAAACTCTGAATTTGTAAACTTCCAGAACTAAATTTAGCATCTGGATGGAAAACTAAATTCCAATTTGATCCACTATACTCTGAAGTAAATGTACCAATTCCAGAAGTACTTCCAATGGATAAGAATGGATATGTAGTAACTTTACTGTCAGTACCATCGTGTGCCATCATTACCTGATGCATTGCACTAGTATTTCCAGTAGATACCCTTACATAACTCTTAACAGTTGATATCCTATTCTTTTCTAATTGAATAACAGCAGTAGTACCCAATCCAACTGGATTTTCATAATTTGTCTCAAAATTAACAGTTCTTTCAGTTCCATCAGATTGACCTGTTTTCTTGAATCTATATGTCCCTATTCCAGCAGCAGTTGTTCCAATACCAATAATTCTTGTTCTAACATCAACCTGATTAGAAGTATTATTCTCATAAGTTAAAGATAATATATTAGAACTAATAGTAGAAGTAAATGTTCCTATAAAATTAGATATAGATCCATCTTCAGAATCAGTATAATACTCTCCAGTATAAACATTTGTTCCATCATGAGTTAAATATAACTCAACGTAATTTGATTGTGTTGTTACCTTATCAACAACTTCAATAGAGGCAAAATAAGCATCTATATCAGTAGTATTATCTTGAATAATTAATTGAGAAGTTCCAGCACTTACTAATTTGTTTATACCTGTTAAATCAACAAATCCAACTGATTGAGTTCCAATTCCCGAAAGATCAGTATTAAATGAACTCTTAAAGATCTTAATATCATAATCATTGTCGTAAATATTATCAGGAGTAAATTTAAGTGAAATGTTATCAGCAGAGTCCATTTCTGCTTTTAATTCACCCAATTCTGAAGGTGTACTATGAACTTTTGATCTTTCAAAAGTAAATACATCATTTTCATCCTTAAAGAGAACAATATCAGATATTTGAATATTACCAGTATTTGGATCTCTAACTTGAACTAAGAAATTGGCATAATCATCATCAAGTGGTAATTCTACATATGGATCTAATGTAGCTTCAGAATTAGAGAATAATGGACTTATATTGTCTATTTCCAGAACCCTATTAGTCTTACATTCGATATATGGAGATAATTTTGTATTTAAGAATTTTAAGAACTTAGATTTACCACCAGAAGTATCAACATCGACTGTAAGATCAAAGTTATTAATAGTATCTACTCTTTTTTCTTCTAGTAAATCAACTGCAATTACAAAATCTTCTGTAGCAGCAGTTACACCAGCGTTAACACTAGATGTTATACCTACATCAGCAAAATTCTTAAGTCCACTAGTATGAAGAAGACGATTTACTGGATTTATTAATTCATCATATGTAATAGGACTCTTAACGGTGTAAGATAGATTCTGATAGTAATCATTATCTGGTAATAATTGATAATCTTCATTCAATTTACCAATATTATCACTCCATCCTTGATCTTGTCTTAATGAGTAATTAATTTCAAATTGTGCTTTATTAAGATCTACAGTATTAACCGTTGCAATAGTTCCACTATTAACACCCTTTATCAATTGACCAATAACTAAATTAAATGCACCAGGTGTATCTTCATTTACTTTAATAGAATCAGCATTAGATTCAGTTACAGTAAGATCAACTTCTACATAATCAGTTCCAATTAAAGCTAATAATTTTTCACCCAAATCAAAATCAGATCTTGCTTGTGTTACTGTAAATGTTGGATAATCACTAATGCTTATAATATTAGCGTATGAATTTTGAGTTGTTTTTGCAACACCAGGATTAGTAGCAATTCCAGATAGATTATATTCTAATTCTGCTGGATTTGTATTACTAAATGTTGCTATTTCAAAGAATCTATACCCATTATCTGGTGAATTGAATCCATTACCACCAGTAATAGTACTATCTGTATACTGCTGAATCCCTTCCACAAATACTTTTTCACCAGCAGAAAATGGTGCTGTAGTAAATCCTAAAACTGGTGTAACTAAAGTACAAGTTACAATTCCAGTTGAAGGATTATATTCTGCCTTAGAGACTGAAAGACCATTACTATTGTCTACAGGGTAAACCTTATGTTCAACTGAAGTCAATCCTTTAGGTTCTAAAATAACATTAACACCAGAAATAGAAGAAGAACCTTGATTTATAAAAGCCTCTAAGTATCCATTTGTTATTTTTTCGCCAGTATCAGGATTAACAAGATCTATATTAGGAACACTAGTATAATCTGAACCACCATCCAATACTTGAACTGCAGTTAACTTAGTATTATCAATTACAGAAACTATAGGAGGAACAAATGCTTCTGGAGTTAATGTAGGATCTGATGAATATTCATATCCTGGATCAAGGATTCTAACATCATCAATTCTATTAATATTCTTAGATTGAGGTAAGACATTAGCATTAATACCTTCTGTTGATGCTATACTTACAAATGATGGCAATTTCTTATATCCTGCTCCACCATAATTAAGTTGCAATCTATCAACACCACCTCTAGCAGTTAGTGAATCAGTTGTATATTCTAATGTTGATGTATTTGTTTGTGAGTAAGTAAGAGATTCTGGTATTTCTTTTAACGATACGCTAAATTCTGTTACACCAATACCATATACTTCGTAAGTGCCATTATAGTCACTACCACCATATTTGATATTTGTATAATTGGAAACGTCTGTATCTGATGTACTAATAAATCCAGATTTTTGTACATTATAGAATAAACTCTTTGGATTTATATTTGAATAATTTAGAGTTAATGTTGCTGTAGTTGTAACACCTACTGTTCCTACTCCAGTTACCGTAAAACTATCTGTTTTTCCAGTTGAAACAAATTCATTCTTATATTCATTATCGTAGAATAATTTAAAGTCATATCCAGATAAAGAAGAATGAGATACATCAAAAACAAGATTATTATTCTCAAGAACCGAAATTCTTGGATTAACTAATGAAAATTCATGTTTAGCAGAACCACCACCATTACTTGTAATATCTTTAATTAGAGGTGGAACACTAAAAGCATCTAATCTTGTATCACATAATTTAAAATCATCATTACCTTGATTATAAACATAATATGTTCTCTTATCTGTCAATCCACCAGCAACAGAGGGAGAAGTATAATAAACCTTATCACCTGTTTTATATCCATGAGAAGTAAGAGTAAATTGATTAAGACCAACATTAACACCTGATGAATTAGTTGAAATTGGATTAATTAGAACAGTTTCATTTAATTCATCATATCTAACATCAATTGATACTGATGTTCCAATACCAACTGATTGATCTGGTTTAACATTGAATGAAATTTCATCACCCTTTAATAATCCATGTGCTGTTGAAACTCCTACGGTTGCAGTAATTTGCTGAAGGTTTCCTGTTATTTGAGTAAAGTTTGACTCTAATGAATATCTAAAATCACTAGTTCCAACTCTATTACCATTACTAATAAATGCAACACCAGAGGTATTAGTTGTTAATCCAACCTGAGTTGCAATTCCAATATAATCTGGTGATTTATTAATAACATAAACTGTTTGACTATTTCCATTTGCTGGATCAGGAAGAAGCCATCTAGTTGCATCTTCATCAGTAGTTACTGTTAATGCATATCCAGCAGCAGGTTTCCTAAGAATTACCTCTTGAGCAGTCTTAAATGGATGATTAGGTAGGTAAATGCTATAATTTGGAATATCAACAACTTCAGATACTTCACCTCTGGTATAGAGTGTTGTTGTACCTACACCTACAGCAGTTCCAAGACCGATTGATTGATGTGGGTTAAAATATTCTACATCATTTATCTTAGAATCAAAATAAGGGGTTTCAACTGGGATAGTAAGATAACTAGGAACTAAATCGACAAATGATGATGATGTATGTGCTGCTCCAGCAACTCCTCTTTGTACTCTTATAATACTTCTAGTATTAAATTTTTTAAGAACTTTAAGTTTCTCTGTTCCTATAGTAATACTACTACCAACAGAAATCTGTTCTGGAATAGTAGAAACATAGATATCAGTTACAATTCCAGTTGATGCAGAAGTAGGAACATCTTGGAAAAGAACAGTTCTTGCAGTTGTTACTCCAATTCTATGAGTACCTGCAAGATTCTTAATAGTAAATGTTGAGGTATCACCTAATGTTCCTTCGGTTCTTATACCAGTAATAGCAATATTTTCATTAGTAATTAATGGATGAGATGTTGAAATATAAGCAGATACTTCATTTGAATTCTTCCAAATAAAAATAGGATCATTATAGTTTTTAATTTCAGTATCAATACTATTAATATCTTTACCCTTTATCCTAGCAATTTGAGCACTTAATCCACCACCAGATGTACCAGTATTATCAAATCTAAGAGCGTCACCCATCTTATAACCACTACCAGATGCAATAATCTGGAAAGAATCTATATTTCCTTTTGTTGTACCTTCAATAACTGAAGTTTGATCAATAATTTCATTAGATTCAATAATAAAATCATTATCAGCATGTGGATCAGATACTTTGTATGGATAAGTGTTTCTTATCAAATTATGTGCTTTAAAGTCAAAATCTCTTTGATTGATAGAGTAATTCTCTTCAACTACATTTGATCTAAACTTATCACCAATAAAATATGGGAATCTTGCTAAACGTGTATCAGTTGTTATACCAGCAAAGTATGCATAAGTTCCATTAGGAAATTCTGGAGTTCTACCGTATCTACCATTATATTCATCTAAATCACCACTACCATCAAACTCATAATCTTCTACAAAGAATCCAGAACCAAATGAGGAAATTGTAGGTCTATCTTCTATTTTAGAAGTATTAGTAACATATCCTGCTTCTAATATTCTTATTCCAGAGTTCTCATCTTTACCGTCATTATAACCATATGGACCATAAATTGGATTTCCATCATATGCCCATCCTATAATTGGAGAGTGTTTAAGTCCATTATCATTATAAACATCATTACGAATAGCAGTGGAATATCCAACAAATGAATACTCTAATTGATCATTAGTTTCTATTAAAGCTTCATTTCCATATCTAGAGAAATTATTAACAGTCAATCCTCTAATAGATGGTTCTATTTTTATATTTTTTCCTGGAGATACTACGTTAATAGAAACTTTATCTTGTTGATATTTACTTCCTGAATCAACTATTATTACATCAGTTATCTTTCCACCAGTAACTACTGCCCTTAATTTACCACCAAGTCCAGTTCCAATACCAACTAAACTTAAATCTGGTGCAGCAGTATACTCCTTACCACCATTTTGGATCTCAACATATGTTACCTTTCCATCAGTAATAATTGGTTTTAATTCTGCTTCTTTTCCAGTTTTAACTGTTATTGTTGCTGTTTTTTCAAGATTTAGAACCTCAGATCCATATCCAGTTCCTTTCTCATAAAGATAAGCATCTACAATTGGACCTCTAACAAGAGGAGTTGCAGTTATAACACCTACATTTGTATTAGCAAGTTCATACTTAATATCCAATTTAATATCAGGATATTTGAAAACTTGATATCCAGTTCCTTTATCAGTAAATTTAATATAATTATTTCTTATATAATTTGAAGTTATTGTTCCACCAAGTCCAGCGTTACTAAGTCTAAACTTATCATCTGTTATTTTAATGACTTGATAGAAATTACTTGTAGTTGTTATTCCAGTATATTTTGCTAATTCTGATATTTTAGTTGGTATAGTAGATCCAACACCAACAGCAGTATCATATACAATCTTATCGCCTTCATTAAATCCGTGATTAACAAAATTAACCATAGATGTAATAGTATTAATACCAACAGGTTTTACCTTAAGTTCTCTATTTTGATATCCACTTCCAGGATTAATTACTCTAATATCTTTTAATGTATTTTCTTCATTAAAAACTTTAAATCTATGAGTACCACTCTTACCTGCAGTAGTAAATCCTACTGTATTGATACCTGCATTGTAATCAGAAAGAGTTTCATATAATTTAATAGTAAGTTCATTGACAATTTCTGGATAATATACTGCATTATCAACTAATGTTTTACTTTGATCTAAATTAGAACCAAAAAATGATCCAATACCAACTGCTGGATTATTATCTCTAAAGTAAGAAATTGGTTGTGCATTAGAAAGATTATGAGAATCTAAGAATGTTAAAGTATCTGTATTAATATTAATACCACCAGCATTAGTATGTAATCTGGCATCAAAGAATATTTCTCTCTTTCTTTTACCAATAGCTGGTGCTAAAATTGCACCTTCACCATTTCCACCAGCAATAGTAACAGATATAACCTTATCAATATCAAAATTCTGCGGATCTACTAGAACATCAGTCACAGTACCATTAATTACTGGGTGAACTAAAGCAGTAGTTCCAGTTCCAGGAGATGATACTGAAAGATTTGGTGGATTTAGTGCATCATATCCAGAACCAGTGTTAAATATCTTAACATTTTCTATTGGACCATAGAAGATTTTATTATCGGACTTGTAATTGGTAATTTCAACACCATTAACAAGCATTCCAGTTGTACCTGGATTGGTTTTAGTACCTTTTCCGTTTTTGAGGTTTGTATTTAATGGGAATTTCTTAAGTAATTTCTGAGCACCAATCTTCTTATTACGAGAACTAACTAAAGTGAATGTATGGGTTCCAGAACCAACAGAGAGTACATTAAATTTTACACAATCACCTATAGGTATGAATGACCTAGAAGTGTATAATCTTATTTGGTTTGCGTTAGTTAATACTTCAACATAATAGACACCTGTAGATAATCCAGGCATTTCTGTCGATTGTGCCTCATAATAAACCTCATCACCAGTAATAAATGGTAAATTCGAGGGGAAGGATAATATAGAATAATTTAATGTTGCATTACTATATCCCTGAAGATAATATGTTGGTGCGACAGATGTTGCTTCAGGAAGAACACCTTTTGCAAGAGATGTTGTAATGTCATATGCAGGTAATGAGTGTGATGCAACATAAAAATCAGTATCTGATTTATTATAAACATTTGATACATCACTTGTTAATGTATAATTTCCAAATTCAATATCTTCTGCAGAACTAAAAGCTCTCTTTAATTTTCTTCTTAAATCATATTCTTCTCCTGCTGCAGGTAAAGATGCTTGTCCAGATGCAAGAACTAAGTTGTCTATATCAACTGATCCTGTTGATGGTGTTATATTTCCTACCACACCAGTAGCAACAATTATCTCACTATCTCTCAATAATATCTCTAATTCATCATCAATTTTAATACTAGACTTATCAATATCTCTAGTAAATAAAACTGCAGTTGAACCTGTTATATTGTCTACTCTAAACCTAGAAGAAGTGTTGTATATCCAAGTATTAACAAAAATTTCCTTTTTAGTCTTATCACTATCTGGATTAAGTATCTTTTCACCAACATTCTTAACTGTAATCTTCTCTCCTACTGAAGATAGTTTAATATCAGAAACAGGAACAAATTTTGATAGAACTCCAGTAATTCTAAATTCTACCCTTTTAGTTACATCACCACCTTCATAACCAAAATATACTTCATCTGATCTTAAATCATCAGAAACTTTGATTGGATCAGTGATATTACTACAACCAAAAAACTGGTTAATAGACTTACTACTATAATTAACTGATGTGTTAACACCACAAATAACAGTTCCAGTAGCACCAAATCCTATTGTAGAATCTACAGTAATAACAGAAGACCCAACAGATACAGGGTTTATAACCTTAGTTTTACCTGTAATGTTAAATGTACCTTCAATAAGGTCTACATCATTAAATCCAACAAATAAACCTAATTTATAATAGGTTTTACCATTTCTAGTAAAAGGTTCAACTTCAGATATAGATGCTCTTGTAGCACTATCAGTAGACTTAACGATAGTTTGTCCTACTAATGCGTTAACATCGCCTGAAATGACCTCTGCAAGCACCAATTCACGTCTAATGAACTCTGCAGCAGATGGTTTAAGTAGATACTGTTCAAGGTCAACTACCTTTGGAGTAACGTTGTATAATATGTTAAAGAGTATTCTAAATGATTCTTCAGTACCTTTTGATTGATATAATGAATGAGATTCTTTTATAAAATTACTAACATCCAAATTTGATACAAATTCAGTATCTTCTAATCCAGGAGTAAGTGCTGCTTTTGTCTTTTTATAGAATTCTTTTAAAAATAAGGCACTTAAATTATTTACAGTTGCTCCAGAAGAATGAATTGTTGCTGAAGTATCACTAAAAACAAGTTCCCCAGGATTATCTTCTGCATGATATGTCGTAATTCCACTAAATCCACGAACACAACCAGTAAAACTATTAGTTGTTATACCAGTATAAGTGAAAACTTCATCATCAATCTTGAATAATCCATACTCAGATGGAAAACCTTTAGTGGTTGCAACATCAACAGTTGTTGCAGATACATCAATTCCAGTAGAAAGAGTAGTTTCTGCTACTATAACTTCAGGAGTTAGATTATCTAACCTTAAATATTGATCTAAATTGTCGGTAATATCAATATTACCACCCTGATACTCTTGAGAAATATAGTATTGCTTTAAAAAATCAACAGCCTTTGGACTCTCTGAGATTAAGAACTCAGGGAGTTGATTGTCTATTATTTGCTGTACTTGGACTCTCTTGTCAAATCCTGTAGTTATCATCCTCTTGTTAATGCTCCGTTTGTATAACTTGACGTAACTTTAAATCCAACACCAGATATTTTCTCGCCAGAAGTTATAGTGTCTTTAACCATATTTATTGCAGTATTTGACATGTCAAAATTGAGGTATAAATCTGTTAGACCTATAACATCATTTGACTCTGGGAATGCCTGAACCTCAACAATATTGTTTGGTTTAGATGTAGATACAATATTAATAGTTGATAGGATAATTTCACCCCTATTATAATCTACTGTTCCTGCAGATTTAACAACAACAATCTCAGTATCTGTCCTTGTATCCTTTTTAATTACAGATAGTGTTCCCATTCCACTACCATCCAAATCACCTTTATAATCTTTATTGGGAATATCCGTTAGATATACTGTACTAGACTGATTTACAATCTTAAATCCAGTACTCTTAATATTCTTTCCTGCAACATCAATGTGGAATTGATTACCAAAACATAATTCATACTGTGCAAATGAATTAGTAAGTGCCTTTAAGTTTCTTCTAATTTTAACTTTTGTAATATTAGATGTTATAGCAGTATCAATATTATCAATTACATTCAATACTTTACTATACTTAAACCGTCCACCAAACTTATTAATGTCTTTTGAAGCAGAGTAAGTCGTTAAAGCATCACTAATTCTAGTCTGTAATGCAGTTGGTGTAGTTGTTTGTGCTGGATTATAATAAACATATGAATCTAATTCAACATATAGTAGTTTTAGATCTAAAATTTTCTGGTTTATACCAGCTAGAGAGTATTGCTTTAAGTCTTCTAATATCTTTCGTTTATCAAAGTCGGATACAAATTCACCATTTTTTGGTTTAATTGTAAGTAAAACAGTACCAAATTCAGGTGGATCCAACTCTTCACCACCAACAACTGATACAGACTCTGTATTTGGATATACTTGTTGGATTATAGATTCATAATCTCTGCCTGTAACCGCCCTGTATTGCGATGAATACAGTCTAGGAGCAAAGTACTTAACCGAATCAATAGACTCAATATTGCCGCCATTAGAGGCAGATGAGACAGTTGTGATTAATGGTGTAGAAGATGGTGATAATTTCTGTTTAACAGAGTTTGAAACACTACCACCCCATGAGAATAATGCAGGTCCATTACCATCTATTCCATCAGTAATAATGTAAGATACTGTAATAATTGCATCATTTTCTAATTTTTTACCAAAAATACCATCACCAAACAGTAATTCATACTTTTCATCCTGAATTTCTTGAATTAAGTAGGTTTCTGAGATAGAATTTATGTTTAATATGTTATCAACTCGTTTATATTCTCTTCCAAGACCTGTATCTGCAGAACCTTTAACATAAACACGTATTGTTGAGGTATCAATAAAGGAATTATTGAGTATAAATGTCTGATCTAATGATCCATCTACAGTAAATGTCTTATTTAAGTAAGTTCCTTGGTAAACTACAATAGGATTTGTCTGTGATCCAAAGGTTGCAACACCAGAATTAATGGTTGTTGTAATACTTTCTGGTATAGAGAATACATATGAACTATTATTTTGAGCACCAACGCACACTAAACCTGCTTCTAGGGTCATTGTAGGGGATGAACTAGAAGTTGCTACATTAAAAGTAATCTCTGCCTGTGCAGCAGTCCTAGATTTGGGTACATATCCTATATTTCTTGCTAATGAAACAACATTTTCCCTTAATGTTGCCGAATCCAAGAAGGATTCATTAACAATCATATTAGAGTTAAATGCTGTAATGTAAGTATTATATGCTAACGTGTCAATTAATACTGAAAAATTAGACCCTTCATAGTCAAAATCCGTAAAATCAGAGTTTGCACGGATATAATCCTTAATAGAGGTCTTTATTTGATCGAAATCAAGATTTGTAAACTTAGTAAATGGCATATTCTACCTTGTTGCTTCTAACATGAATGTGAATTCTTGAGTTGGAACGTCTTCTCCAACGATTTCAAAGAATACTGTAACCTCAAATTCATTTCTATCAGGTCTTGGGATACATTCAACCTGAATATTATCAATTCTAGGTTCAAAATTCTCCAAAGTGGTGATAATTTCTTCCTTAATAGTGGATGCAGTACCATAATCAACAAAATCAAAGAGGGAATTAGTAACATATGACCCCAAAATAGGGTTAAAGAACCTTTCAGTAGGTATAGTTTGCACTAAATTCCGTACCGACTTCTTAATAGCGTTTTCGTTCTTTAGGACTGTTAGATCCTTGGTTACTGGATGAGCACTAAAAGATAAACTAATGTCTTTAAATGATCTTGATATCCTAGTGACAGACATATTAATGGGTTTTCTTGATCTATTTATGTTAAGTTTTCAGAATTTATATCATCATGTGCAATTTCTTGGATTACACGCCTTTTTTCTTCCTTAATTTCATCAGATTCGGTGTCTTCAGCACCCCAAACAGTCCGTAAATCTTCTTTATTCATTATTTTAGTCCAATAATTGTTATTTATACCCATTAAAAAAGACCCCGAAGGGTCTATCTTAATTACTTAGCAAGTAAAGGACAAGATGGTGCGTCTGCCCATCCTCCTTGTTTTAACCACGCTTCAAAATGGGGATTCGCCCAAGCATCACTTATATTATACGATGGTTGAATAACTTCCCTAATATAACGTCTATTCTCTTTAGAGATTAGTTCGACATCAGAAAGTCTTTTACCTTCAAGACTACTAACTCTATTATTAATACCACCTAAGTACCAAACAGATGCTGCTGCTTGTGCTGCTAAGAAGGTAATAACAGCAACGGGCATTTTAAAGTCCTTCACTTACCCTGCCCTCTAGTTCTTTTACGAGCCGAGTTACGGGATGTGGCAGAGTATTTCGAGTGTTTTCCGTTTCCTTGTCGAGACTTTTTCGGACGTGTTTCAACAAAAGAATCACCCGATAGTCCTGTTCTTACTTTAGCCATTAGTCTTCCTCACAATGTTTTTCTACAAGTTCCTGAATAACCTCACTGAACGCATTACGTAGTTCATATTCAATGTCACTCTTGTCTTTCTTCAACCTAGTGATCGTTATAGGTGGAATGTCAAGTGTCGCAGTTATTTCCCATAGACCTAAATCTTTGTTCTTAACTGTCTTTATATCAAGCATTTGGTTGCCTCTTTGTTGTAAATGTAATACTGTTTGGATGTGGAGTACCTGTCTGATAATACTCATCTGCCAGTTCTTCCATAAGATCCAGATATTCCATCTCTGAAATATCAATGAATTTTACTTCGTTATCGATACTAACAGTATACACATCCATTTGATAACCTCTATGTAATAAGAATTAGATAACTCTCATTTTCTCGTGTCCTACTCTAATACG
>Ga0115011_10001246_pt1 | contig 18511 bp, 15 predicted proteins | sample TroAtlMetagenome_2_FD_88705 | JGI IMG/M metagenome (GOLD analysis project Ga0115011, IMG submission 88705) | Marine eukaryotic phytoplankton communities from Atlantic Ocean - Tropical Atlantic ANT8 Metagenome | ecosystem: Environmental > Aquatic > Marine > Oceanic | place: Tropical Atlantic...
CGCTCGTCTTTGCAGGGGTCTTCCTTCTCGCGTCCCTTCCTCACATGGGCGTAATTCTTCTTTCCTCCGCAACTGACTGGTATGGTTCTGTTTTTCCGGAGCAGCTCACCGGAGCTCATTATGAAGAGGCTCTGGGGCATCCCCTTGTAGTTCCCTCCATTCAGAACAGCCTGCTTTATGCATCCGGAGCGATGGTTGTTGATCTGGTGCTTGGTCTTGCGATCGCATGGGTGATAGTCCGGAGCACGATTCGGGGTAGAGCTCTTCTCGACGCGCTGGTGATGCTTCCTCTCGCCGTTCCTGGGCTCGTTCTTGCCTTTGGCTATCTTGCTCTTGCACAGGAGGGCCGTGCCTTCTCTTTTCTTGTCGGGGTTAATGGGAACCCTGCAGCCTTGCTGATCATCGCCTATGCGGTTCGCCGATTGCCCTATGTTGTCAGGGCTGCTGTTGCAGGATTACAGCAAAGTAATGTGACCTTGGAGGAGGCGGCATTGAGCCTTGGGGCACCGCCGCTCCGAATGATGAGGCGGATTGCTCTGCCGCTGCTTTCTGCGAACCTCCTAGCTGGAGGTATTCTAGCTTTTGCCTTTGCGATGCTTGAGGTTAGCGACAGTCTGATTCTCGCGCAACAGGCTGAGCATTTCCCGATTACCAAGGCGATTTACGCTCTTCTCAATACTCTAGGCAACGGGTATGAGTTGGCCTCAGCTCTCGGAGTATGGGCTATGGTCTTTCTAGGCATCTCGATTGTAGGAGCGGTGTCTCTGGCAGGAAAGAGGGGAGGCCTTTTTCGAATGTAGGGATCTGGGGTTCTTTGGCACTATTTTGGCTGTGGCAGGGAGTCGCCGTTTTTTTTGAACCATGGATCCACAAAGTTGGCGAGAATGACAAGGAGTGCGCCAAGGTAAAAGGAAGCCTCTAGTTGGGCGTATTCCTGGAAGATTACAGCACCCAGAAGGATTCCCCAGACGGGTTCGAAATTCATTGTCAGGTTAGCGGTGTATGCCGTTAGTCTGCGAAGAAGGCGAATATTCCACGTATGGGCGACCGTGGTGCAAAGCAGGGAAAGTGTGAGGAGAGGGATCCAGTCGTTGCCGGAGGGGAATTGAAGGTGGTGGGGAGATAGGAAGGGGAGAGTAATGGCGGACATGAGGCAAGCGCCTCCCATTCCGTAAAGAAGCATGCTTTTAGGAGGCGTTCCCCGGGCGACCAGGCCACGATTGAGCACTGGAAAGATTGAGTGTAATAGCGCGCCCGTAAGTCCCACCAGAAGCCCCAGCTTATGATTTGGATCAATCCCGCCGGTAATAAGAAGAATTCCAGATATGACGATTCCACCACAGATAAGCTCTCCGGGTCGGAATGCTCGGCGCTCGATCAAGGGCTCTGTGATGGAGGTGAATAGCGAGATAGTGGCGAAGGCGGCAAGTGCAACTGAGACGCTCGAAAGGTTGACCGACAGGAAGAAGCAGACCCAATGCCCGCCCTGCAGGAGTCCCACATTGAAGACTGCCAATGCCCTCCGGGGGGGGAGGCGAAGCATTGCGGGGCAGGTCAGGGTGAGCCAGGCGAGCATGGCGAGTCCTGCTATCGTAACCCGCCAAAAGACCAGAGAGGGAGCCTCCAGCGAAATGACGTTTCCAAGGACGGCGGTGAGAGCGAGAATGAAAACCAGAAAGTGATACTGGAGGAGAGAGGGAATTGTGTATGATGGTGTGTAGGTTGAAATAGAGGAGCGGAAGTAAGGGGCAGGAGCTCAGTTTCAGAAGAACTGAGGAAAAGTAGAAGGATTTCTGGGATCAGTCCTTGGTGGAAGCTGAGCTGTTTTTGTAGTCTGGTAAATGATGGAAACGGTTTCATCAGTGCAGAATGTCCACGTGCTTTTCTTCATGTGGGAATGAGAGCTACTCAGAGAGTGGCTGGAGGTAGGTTCTCGCCGCTTGCCGATACCTGATTCACTGAGTAGAAACCTGTGACACAATGAAGATTTCCAAGATCACTGCCTGGCAAGTCGACCTACCCCTGCACGAGGGTGATTATAAATGGTCCGGAGGAAAATCGGTCGCAGTATTCGATAGCACGGTGGTCAGGATCGAGACAGATTCCGGGATTCATGGCGCCGGAGAGGTCTGCCCTCTCGGGCCGGTTTACCTGCCGTCTTACGCCGGTGGTGTTCGGGCGGGAATCTTGGAGCTTGGTCCCCACCTGCTAGGAGAGAATCCGCTTCATCTTGACCAGTTGAATAAAACAATGGATTCAGCAATGAAGGGTCACCCCTACGTGAAATCCGCTATTGATATGGCCTGTTGGGATATTCTTGGTAAAGCTGCGGGCCTTCCCGTGAGCTCGCTTCTTGGGGGAGCCTACGGTGAGGACTTTGTGCTCTATCGTGCGATCTCGCAGGAGAGCCCCGAGGCGATGGCGGAAAATGTAGCATCCTATAAAAGTGAGGGTTATCGACGATTTCAATTGAAGGTCGGAGGGGATCCCGACCTCGATATTGAGCGTATTCATCAGGTGGCGGCGCGCCTGGGCCCGGGTGACAAACTAGTTGCGGACGCCAACACTGGTTGGCTGAAACACGAAGCAATGAGGGTTGTTCGCGCGGTTAGTGATGTTGACGTGTATATCGAACAGCCGTGTTTGCGATATGAGGATTGCCTCTCCATTAGGCGAAACGTGACCCACCCGTTCATTCTCGATGAGGTTATCGACGGAATCCCGGAAATCCTGCGGGCGTCACATGACCTCGCAATGGACGTGGTCAATATCAAGATCAGTAAGTTTGGAGGATTGACTCGAGCTCGGCAGGCTCGAGACCTTTGCATGTCGCTTGGTGTGGCGATGACTCTAGAGGATACGTGGGGTGGAGATATTGTAACCGCAGCGATCTCTCATCTTGCTCATAGTACTCCAGAAGAGTTTCTTTTCTCAGCTACTGACTTCAATAGTTATGTTACCAAGCCCATAGCTCACGGTGCACCGCAACGAAAAGACGGACGAATGGCTTCGTCTGCGGATCCGGGGCTTGGGATCGAGCCGATTATGGAAGTGCTGGGCGATCCAGTTCTTGAGATCGGGTAGAGATGAACAGTCCTCACCCGGGGGAGGCTCGCTGTTTCCAAAAGTGTTAGAGCTAGAGCTCTCCGCTTATCAGGTCCGACCATTGCTGTCTTTTTCTCGCAATTGAGTAATCTGTGTCGTCTACGAGTATTTCAGCAGGGAGAGGCCGGGAGTTGTAGTTTGACGCCATGGTAAAGCTGTAGGCTCCCGCGCTCATGAGTGCGATCAGATCGCCCTGTTGGAAATCAGCAATCCTCCGGTCTTGGCAAAAGAAGTCTCCACTTTCACAAATTGGGCCGACTACGTCTCCGAGCACAGTACTTTCTGATTGGCGCTCGAAGATGGGAACGATTTCATGGTGGCCCTCGTAGAGCGCAGGCCGAATCAGGTCATTCATCCCGGCATCCACAATCTTGAAGGTCTTGGCGCTACCCTTCTTTTCATAGAGGCAGGAGGTAAGTAGAACCCCTGCGTTCCCGGACATATAACGTCCTGGTTCAAGGACTATTTTCATTTTGAGGAGTTCGAGAAGTGGGACTAGCTCCCGTGCATAAACATCAGGCGAGAGGGGAGGGTTTTCGTGCTCGCTCCACCAGCTCGATGGTCCCGAGGCAAACGCTTCCTCGTAGACGATGCCGATCCCACCACCGATCGAGAAGAATTCGATGCCGTATTTCTGCTGTAGCTCCTGCACCAGTGGGACAACTCGTTTTACTGCCTCGACGAAGGGAGATACGTTAGTGAGTTGTGAGCCAATGTGCATCTGGATGCCTCTGATGCTAATATGAGGGAGCTTGGATGCTCTCTCGTAGACCTTCATGGTTTCCTCGTAATCGATTCCGAATTTGTTTTCTGCCTTCCCTGTTGAAATATATTTGTGGGTTTGAGCATCTACATTCGGATTTATTCGCACCGCAACGGGAGCCGTGCGCGTGAGTGATTCGGCCACTCTGTTTATGAATTCGAGCTCAGCGAGAGACTCTATATTGAAACAGTATATGCCCTGCTCCAGAGCGTAGGTTATTTCCTCAGCGGTGTTTCCGACGCCTGCGAAATAGCAGCGGCCCGGATCTCCGCCAGCCTTTATTACGCGAAATAATTCTCCTCCTGAAACAATATCAAATCCGCTCCCCAGTTCAGCCAGCAGGTTGAGGACAGAGAGGTTCGAGTTGGCTTTGACGGCAAAAGCGATGTGATGGTCGAGGTCGCCGAGTGCCTTATTAAGTCTCTCGTAATTGTCCCGGAGCGTCTGGGACGAGTAGACGTAAAGAGGGGTTCCATGATCCTGGGCGAGAGTCTGAAGGTTGACTCCCTCGCAGTGGAGAGTTCCTTGATGATATTTGAACTGATGCATTGAAAGGGTGTTCGAGTCTGTCCGGGGAAGCAATAGCCTAGAAAATGCTGAGGCCGACAGGCCAAAAGCTAGGAAATATCCGGTATTTTGCGTGCTACTCGACTCGAAAGGAGCGCGTGCGTCGACCGAAAAAGTCTTCAGCGACAGCCTTCCCCTTGATGTTTAGAAGCTTGGTTTTGAATCCGGAGGCAAGCCATACGTGAGCGAAGAATCCAGGTCTCCGGTCCGGTTGGGGAGGAAGAACTACGACCGAAATAACCTGTTTTCCAAGTGTGATTCTATAAACGCGGTTCGGTGGAAGGGTAATGCGATTACGAACATTCATTCTTGTCAGGTGCCCGTTACTCCGTTGAACGATATGGGTTCCATCTTCGATGGGTCTCGTGTTGGTTCGCATTCGGGAGCCAGGGAATCCGATGCCGCGGTATTCAGTCTCAAGAATAAGGTCTTCCCCTCCGGAGATCTCGAGATCCCCTCTAAGATCCAGGTCGAGGTAGACTGTGTCGGGGAGAGGTCCTTCGGTATCATCGAGTATGGGATTTGTGGAGGTTCCTGAAGATGGAAAGGCGAGGCATATGATTCCAGTAACGGAGAGGAGGCTGAGAAGAATTCCAAAGGAAGCCCATCGGGGAAGAAGGATTACTGTTTTCTCCGGGGGCTTTGAACGAGCCCCTCGGTGGAGGCCGAGGATCTGAAAGACTCCCGCGGAGCAGAGCCATGAAAGAGCCGCAGATAAAAGGATGTCTCCGGCGAAACAGGTCCCCTGAACCATGCAAGCAATTCCTATTGCAATCCCGTAGATGCTAGAGCCCAGAATTATACCAGCACCCAACTTTTTTCTGCCACGGCGAAGCATTAGAAGCCCTACTCCAAAAAAATAGAACCCTGTTGAGGCGAGTCCACCTCCATGGAAATTTCCTGTGCTGGTGGGGGTTGACCCTATGATCCGTTTAAATTCCTGCGTGCCACCGAGCGTGATTATTTCAAAGGGTTGGGGCCTGCCCCAGATTTGTTCGAAGAGTGTTCCTGTTAACAGGGCTGGACCGAGGATGAGAGTAAGAATGAGGAATAGAGAAAGCTTTCGATGTGGAGCAAATTTAGGTCGCATGAAACCAAGCGCTAGGACAGATAGTGCAATGGTAGCGGTTAAGATGGCTGGGAAGGCAGAGAAGCGGTGGATATGAGGCCAGGGCAACTCCCTGGAGAAAGTCCAAAGCTGTGCTTTCTCATTATAGAGCCGGCTACTGATATCCAGGTCCAGATCGCCGAGGGCAAAGGGAAGAATCGCTCCGATGGATACCATGATCGGAAGGCAGTAGAGAGCGATGAGCCAGCGTGTGTTCACAGGAAGAGCGGGAATATTAACGAACAAATTATCTCCAGTGAAGCTCTCCGTCCAACGTTTCCCTCATTTAGCAGGATACAAGAGTCTGAGCTTTCAGTGTAGAAGTGCACATTCCTTCTTCCCTGCATCGGATAAAAGGTCATGAGCCCAAAGCATTCCCAGTTTTTTCAGTTGGAGAATTATCAGTAATAGAGCCCCTCCATTATATGCCAAGCGATTGAACGTCTGGCAGATCTGATAAGCAAGCCACGCGATAAAATCTTGGGTATGACCACTCAGCCAGACATCCTCAAGCTTCTCCGCTGTTCCGGCGGGCAGGTTTTGAGTTGGCTTGGGAATCATGCCAAAGTTTCAGGAGTAACCGAAAACGGCCAACCTCGTGAGAGGTTGGCCGTATAAAACAATCTGAATGATGGGTAGTCTACGCGTCAGTGGGAACTGTGGCGATAGTCTGGAGAATCCTGCTAGCAATCGCGTAGGGGTCTCCCTGTGAGTTAGGTCTGCGATCCTCAAGATAGCCCTTGTAATCATCTTTCACGAAGGCATGGGGAACTCGAACGGAGGCTCCCCGATCCGCGATGCCATAGGAGAACTTGTCGATGGACTGCGTTTCATGAAGACCAGTTAGACGCAGATGGTTTTCGGGTCCGTAGACTGCGATATGCTCTTCGCAATGGAGCTCAAAGGCCGCCATGAGGGCCTCGAAGTATTTCTTGCCACCTGTTTCACGCAGGTGGGTGGTGGAGAAGTTCGAATGCATTCCGGACCCATTCCAGTCCCCGGCGAGTGGCTTGCAGTGCCAATCGACGTCTACTCCGTATTCTTCGCAAAGGCGAAGAAGTAGGAATCGCGCGACCCAGACATCGTCTGCAGCTTTCTTTGATCCTTTTCCGAAGACCTGAAATTCCCATTGTCCCTTGGCGACCTCGGCATTAATGCCTTCATGGTTGATGCCCGCATGCAGGCATTGCCAGAGATGTTCCTCGGTAATCTGCCGTCCAAGAGCAGACACATTCTTGAAGCCAACACCGCAGTAGTACTCACCCTGAGGTTCAGGATACCCTTCCGGGGGAAAGCCGATAGGAACCCCGTTCTGGGTGAGGAAATATTCCTGCTCAAAGCCGAACCAAGCACCCTCATCGTCGAGGATGGTTGCGCGGGTGTTTGATGGGTGGGGATCTCCATTCGGGAGCATGACCTCGCACATCACCAAAGCCTGATTCGAGTTCGTGCTATCGGGGTAAACTGCTACCGGTTTCAGGACGCAGTCAGAGTCACTCCCGTCAGCCTGCTGGGTAGAGCTGCCATCAAAGCCCCATTCGGGAAGGTCAGCAACTTCTGGGAAGGAATCAAATTCCTTGATACAGCATTTAGTCCGGAGATTGGGGACGGGCGAATAGCCGTCCAGCCAGATGTAATCCAATTTGTATTTTGCCATTGTCGTGTTCTAGTGGTTCTGCGTTCCGAGCCTTTATTTCAGGGCCCTCCTGGGAGGGCTGCTGTCGGTTGGCTCCGGAGACACCCTGTTGCAGCAGGGGCTGTGCCAAGCTGAGTGAAATTTTCCAGTGGAAAAGCTCAAAGTTCGGCAATATCCGCAACGATCAGGGTCGCGTCATCTACGCTGCTATTTTCCCGTGCCCGTTGCAGGACTTGAAAACTGCATTCTTTGGCCTCTGCCGAGGAGGAAAGTTCGGTTGCGAAGCCTCTTTCCCAGAGCCCGTCGGTGATCCCGTCTGTGCAGAGCACCAGGCGATCCCCACTGAGGAGAGGATGGGATTCAATCTGAGGCTGGATGTTGGGATGCCCGCCGCCGAGGGCGTCCGATAGCGCACTCCTGCGAGGATGTGTCCGGTAGACGTATTCGGTGATGTCTCCTCGTTTCCATTCCGCCCATACGTGAGAGTGGTCTCTCGTCAGCTGGGTTGTTTTCCCTGAACGCTGAAGATAGAGTCTGGAATCCCCGATATGTGCGAACGATAGTCCTCCCGGGGTGAGCCAGACGAGGGTAAGAGTAGCGCCCATTCCTTTGAGGGATGGCTCCTGCGCGGCTAGGTCATTCAATCCGCTGTGCGCTTCGCGCATCAGTCGGCCGAGGGCTGTTGCCCTGCAGTCTTCGGTTGCTTCCTGCAGGGTCTGATACAGTTCGGCCGAATTTCGTTTGACCCACGAAAGAACCAGTCTAGAGGCAAGTTCTCCAGCCGAGCCTCCACCCATGCCATCGGAGACGGCAAGGACGAGGTGAGAGGGCTGCAGGAGAGCTTCGCCGTGCGCTTCGTGTTTTTTAGCGCGTTGAGGTCCAACCTCGAGAGCAAGGAATGCATCGTCATTTGATTCGCGAAGCGTTCCACCTTCGGATCTCGAGGACCAGTTAACCCGCCATACTTCGCGGGTCCTGTATTGGGCTTTGGCTGGTTCAGGAAGGAGGGTGGCAAGTTCGAAGTCGATCAGGCAGAAACGCCCTAACTGCTGGCAGTAAGTAATATTTCGAGGCTCAGGATCATCATGGCGAACTCCGTATTCACTCTCGAGGTCGGCGAAAAGCGCGTCTGATTTAGGTCGTGAAATATCTGGTGCTGGTCGGCCACAGTTGGTCGTGACGATGTAATGCTGCTCTGGATGATGCTCGAGGAGTCGGGGTACATACGGGCAGGATCTGGTCTCGAGGGCCCGGAGAATTCGGACCTCATTTTCGCATCGTTGGGCTTTCCCGTGTCCCCGGAACGTCTTGTGGACGTTGCCCTTGAAATCAATGCGAACGTGAGACCGGATGCCATCCTTTAGATCTTTCAATTCACCAAAGTGAAACCGGGTCGCGTGGCCAGCGGAAGGTGAAAATCGGGGAAGATCATCTTTTCCGTCCAAGCCAAGAGATTGCCTCCTTCTCAGGAGTCGCAAACTGTTCTCTGTCAGAGTCTAGGGATCCTGTCCTTGACCTCCTGAGTTTGGGCATGGAACCTGAGTTGTAGTGGACAAGGTTGAAATACCGAAGAAGGCAATTTACCGACTTTCAATTTACCAGCGCTGTTTGAGTAAGCTGCAGGAAAACGGGATGGAGACGGTAAGCTCCTCTGCGTTAGCTGGTGCAGCAGGCGTTAAGCCGGCCCAGCTTCGCAAGGATCTGACTTATTTTGGACAATTTGGAACCCGGGGGCTCGGTTATTCCGTAGAGGAGCTTCGAGATGCTATCAGGGATGTTCTTGGCCGTGAGCATTTGCAACCGGTGGTGATGGTCGGAGCTGGAAACCTTGGAGTTGCTTTGTTGAGGTATCGAGGCTTTGAGAAGGAAGGTTTCGAGGTCGTTGCAGCGTTCGATGCCGAGCCAGAGGTCGTCATTGCGCGAGGAGTTTCAGTCCCGGTTCATGGTCACGATGAAGTTGTCAGCTTTATTTCTGACCACGGGGTTAAGCTCGCGGTTCTCTGCGTCCCTGGAGGCGTTGCGCAGGAGGTTGCCAATGAGCTGGTTGAAGCTGGAGTCCAGGGAATCCTCAATTTTTCACCTACTCTGCTTGAAGTGCCCGAGCCAGTTATGGTCAACAATGTGGATTTAGCCCTGGAACTCGAGAATCTCTCCTATTTTGTAACTCAGGGCGAAGAAGGCGAGGAGGATTAGCGAGTGGTCTGCTGAGGTGTAAATCCAGTGATTATCCTATTTTCTTTCAAAAAGACCTAAGGATTCCGCCTCCCTTTCGTTTCCGAAACATGGCGTTTCAGTATGGGCTCAAAACATTCAATGGCTGAAACCCGTGAGAAATTTGTCGAGGAGGCACTCGCCCAGTACGAGGGTCCTTTGATTGGATACGCGATGGGCATAGTACATGATGTAGACCGGGCCAGAGACGTTGTTCAGGACACTTTTATTCGGTTGTACCAGCAAGACAGGGACAAAGTGGGGCGTGGGCTTAAAGCGTGGCTCTATACAGTCTGCCGAAATCGAGCCCTCGATATTCTTCGGAAGGAGAAGAGGCTTGTGTTGGTGAACGATGACGAGCTGTTGAGCCGGAAGGAGACTGCAACCACGCCAGATCAGACGGCTGACTGGGACGAGCGAGTTGCTCTGGTGATGACTACTCTGGAACGGATTCCCGATAACCAGCGGGAAGTGATCAGGCTCAAATTTCAGCAGGAACTTTCCTATAAGGAGATCAGCGAAGCTACTGGGCTTGCGGTGGGCAATGTGGGATTTCTGCTCCACACCGGGTTGAAGCGCCTGCGGGCGCTTTTGCCGAAAGACCTTCTGGAGAACGACCTTTCAAAGTGATGAAACCTATCAACCACGAAGACCCTCGCTGGACGGACTTCGCTCTTGGCGAGCTCCCCGAGCATGAAATGGACTCCCTTCGACGGATTGCGGCTAACGATGCTGCTGTGCAAGCTGCTCTTTCTGAGACCGATGAGCTTGCAGCACTGATGCGCGAGGGTTTCCGCTCTGAAGTATTAGAGCTTGGAGAGTCGAGACGGGAGGCTATCAGAAAAGCAGGCCGTATTCCTGCGCCGGAGAGCGTCGTTTCAATGCAGCCTCGGCGTCGAGACTGGTTACGTCCGGCTGCCGTTGCTGCGGCAGCTGCTGGACTGGTTGGATGCTTTCTGTGGGTGATGCAGCAAATCCCGGTGGGAGAGGAAGACTCTATTGCGGCTTCCATTTCATCCGGTTCTAATGACAGGGAGGCCGTGCGAAGGCAGATCCTGCTGGGAAATGCTCCTCGGGCGACGAGGTCGACGGTAGGAGGATTGGGAGCTCGTCATGGTATGCTGGATGAAGAGCTTCCCGTGATTCTTCCAGAGGTGCCGCGAGAATTTATCGAGGAGGAGTATCTTGCTCTGAAGGCGCTTTGGGATGAAAACCCAAAAGGGTTTGCTGAGGAAGTTCGGGATGCCACCGAGAAGGCTCAACTTTCTCTGCTTAGCCATATCGCCCCAATGGCGGATAATCCCTTCATATCGACTGAGGCGAAGCCTCAATCTGTTGTTCCAATGGTTTCAGGAACTGCGAGTTACCATGTGGTGGAAAGGTTCATCCGTGGTGAGATGACATTACCGCCGAGAGGAAGCGTGCGTATTGAAGAGTTAATCAACCACCTTTCCTACAGCGATGAAGGGGGGGCGAACGCCGACGGGATCAAGCTTTCTGTGGAAATTGCTTCCTGTCCATGGGACGAGGAATTGGCTCTCATGGGCGTTCTCTTACAAAACGAGTCTGACGAAGTTGTCGCCACTGAAGCAGACGTCATATTGACCATGGATCCCGGTCTTGTGAGAAGTTATCGATTGATTGGGTATGCCGGCAGGGAAGATCCGGAGATCGGTGTTAATCATGGCCCTTCTACCGCCGGGCTCTCATCCGGAAGGTCAAACTATGTCCTCTATCAGATTCGTCCTCATGGCGAGGCAAGTAGAGACATAGAGAGGATCATGGCACGGGTGAGTCTTCGCACGGGTCTCGCAGCCGAGGAATTGGTTGTTCCGGTAGCCTACCCACCGAAACAGTGGACGCTGGCCAGCAGTAACTTGAAGGCGGCGGTGGCCCTCTCTTCATGGGGTATGGTGCTGCGGCAGTCCCCCTTCGGGGGGCCTTTAACTCACTTCGACGTTAGCCGAATGGCGAGGGAGGCACTAGAGGGTGCGGACGCGTCGGAGCTCAAAAGGCGGGAGGCACTGCAGCTGATTCTCGATTCACTGCCTCTGTTTGAAATCGATTCCGGCTCCTAAGAGGTTTTCGGGAGCAGGATTGCCTGCCCGGGATTGAATTCAGGGAGTGTTTTGCTAACTTCACAGTGGATTTTCCTGATGAGACGAATTTTACGTGTGAGAGCGCTACTGATAGTTGTGTCTATGCTTGGGCTGGCTGCAGGAATAACGGTATGGGTAAAAACTCGTTCAGCGGGTCCGAGCTATGAGTCAACTTTCGTGGAATTTATCTGGTTGGCCTACCCCGGAGGAGGCTCTCTGACTGCGTTTCGAGCAAAAGGAGATCAAATGGATTCGATCCTTCGTGAGCGGAAGGCGGGCTATTTGGCTGGGTTCACCAGTAGGGGGGATCCTCCGGAGATCGTTGAGGTAGAGTTGGCCGTCGATCTGGATCTCGAGGCCGGGAAAAGGCTTATTGAAGAATTTACAGCGCTGGGGATCGTTCCTAAGGATGTTGAAATTTCAGCGGGCACTTACCCGCGGGCAGATCTTCTAGAGGCGCGAGACGCCGGTCGGTAGGGTGTTTGCCCCTTTCCCCCTAGGATGAAACCTCATGACTATGGCACCCTCAATTCCGGGCCCATGACATTTGGACATATTGGAATGATGGGCTACGATAGTCCCGGTGATCTTGAACCCTTGCACACTTCTCGTAGATAACGGCTCGCATCGCGCCGAATCGACCCTGAGTCTTCGCCGGATTGCAGAGTCCCTAGGCTCGCAGCTGGGCAGGGAGGTGCACCCTGTGTCTCTTCTTCATTCAACTAAAGTTGATCCGAGTGATCTTGGAGGAATCCCCGCCCAGATTTTTGAGCCGTTCCTCAAGAAGCAGAGAGAAAATGGCGAGAACTCCTTCCTGGTTGTTCCATTTTTCTTCGGCCACAGCGCGGCCATCTATGAATATCTTCCCCAGCGCGTCAGGGAGATCGGTGTGGACTGGCCTGAACTTGAGGTGCGGGTTGCTCCTTCGATGGTGAAGATTGATGAGCCCGAAGATGTTCGCGTGGCCAGTATACTCGGTGATCTGGTAGCAAGAAAGATCGAGAAAGAGGGGCTGGTTCGTCCTGCAGTCGCCTTGGTTGACCATGGGACCCCGCGAGCAGCAGTCAATAAGGTGCGCAACCATGTGGCGAACCAGCTGGCTGAGGTGCTGAAAGATAAGGCCTCGGTGGTAGAGGCCTCTTCAATGGAGCGCCGGGAGGGAGATGAGTATGCCTTCAACGAGCCCCTCCTTGAGAATTTGCTCGGGCAGGAGAAATTCGAAAGAGATGTCGTGTTATCCATGCTTTTCATATCGCCGGGACGACATGCGGGGCCCGGTGGAGATATTGCGCAGATCAGGCAAGAGGCAGAAAAAGGGCATGAGGGACTGCGAACCTTTGGGAGCGATCTATTTGCCACGCATCCGGAGGTTGTGAATCTTCTTGCTGAGCGCTTCGCCGAGGGTTTGGCTGGGGCGCCGGTTGCTGGAGAGGTGCCTGCTCCAGAGGCTGGGTGAGAGAGGCATGGTGGAACTTGAAAAACTCGAATTCTGGCGTGATCCGGTGCCTCGCAGTGGACCCGAGAACATGGCCGTAGACAGTTGGCTGCTAGAGCAGGAGAGGCCTGTTCTTCGAGCGTATTGCTGGGAAGGAAGTTGGGGGAGCTTGGGTTATTTTGGTGAGTTTGAAGAGGCCCAAGCGGTGTTGCCGGGTGTGTCTCTTGTCCGGCGGGCAACCGGGGGAGGGCTCGTCGATCATCGGAATGACCTCACATATACCCTCGCCATTCCCAGATCGCATGGGCTAGCAAGGGCAAAGGGATCCGAAAGCTATCGTCTGATCCATTCAGCGCTGGCAGATTCCCTGCGAACAGGTGGCCATGAGATCGAGCTTGTCAGGCAGGATCACGAGGTGGACTCCTCCTCATGTTTTGAGAAGCCGGTGGAATGGGATCTGATTGACCGATGCGGTAATAAGATTGCCGGTGCAGGTCAGCGGCGTACGCGGAAGGGATTGCTCCACCAGGGGAGTGTCCTGTTGGGGGAGCCCGCTGATGACGCGGCAATCCTTCTTAGGCTTGCCAGTGAGCTGGCTCTGAGCGTGGAGATGCTAGAAATGAATCCCTCGGGAGAGGGATTCACTGCGCTCGTCAGCCAGTTTTCAGATGCTTCGTGGCTGAACCGCAGATGAGAGGGTAGTCAGTTCTTCTCCGGGTGATCTTTTCTGAGGTGATCGCCCAAGATATCCCGGCCGAAGTCTCCTTCAAAAAGACGCCAAACGGCATGAGCGTGATTTGCATCATTCTGCGTGTTGGCATATTCCACCATGAATGCGCCCTCATCCGTAATACGAAAGTAATGGGGGTCACCCTTGTTCAATCCACCTGACCAGGCAAAGCGTAGCTTGTCTACTACTCCAGCGATTTCGGCCATGGCAGGCCGCGCTACCTCTGTTCGAGTGTTGCTGGCAAATTCCCGAAGAACTCCGAGTAACATGTTTTTCTGCTCAGTGCTCATATCTCCACCGGCAATTCCCTGCGATTCCGGCTTGCTGGCGACGCGGTCCTGGCTGGAAAGAATATCGCGCGGGGGCTTTTCAGAGAAGACAACGGCCTTACCCGCTGCTTTCAGGGATTGCATGAGCGCCCGAGCCTGGTCCTCCAGACGTCCCAAGGGACGCGTTCCTTTCCTTGGCCCCTTTTTGACAATGGCAGGATTGGTTCCGAAGAACGCAGGTGTAGCGACAACGTTTCCGTTCACGATCGTGTAGTTCAGAGAGAGATGGTGGCCTTCAAAGCGCCAACCCCAGACGCCCTTCTTTGGTTTTGTGGAGGGATCCCCAAAGATGGCGATGTAATATTTCTGAGTGTCACGTTTCACCGGGTCATTTTCCATCTCTGCGAGGACGGCTTCCAGGCCCATGATGCTTGTAGCATTCAGGACTCCCTTCTGGCTGAGGCCACTTGCGAGGAGAGCGTATGCAGAGTGCGTTTGGGCAGGAGTCAGTTCGCTGAGCTTGAGGCCCTTACGGTCCAACGGGATAAAGTGCCAGTTTTCACGTTCCTCATCCGAAAACGCAAAAGTCGCTTTCTCCTTCTGCTCGGGCTTAAGGCCCTTAAGAAAGTTGCGTGCTGCGCGTCCCATTTCCATGGCGGGGTTACCCGCATGAACAAGCGGAACAGAGAGAAAAACAACAGCGAGAGCGAGGTGTTTCTTCATAGTGGTGGCGATCTTGCGGAGGTTGTCCCGGATTGAAAGCGCAATATGAACTTGTTCAGAACCTTAATGGATCCGCCTTTGCGCAAAGGGGGCCGCGATCGTTATCCTCCCAGACCAAGCATGGTGCTGGCTACCAGCAGATAAATAAGCATTCCAGAGACATCGACCACCGTAGTAACGGCCGGTGCGGCAATGACGGCAGGATCGAGGCGGATAGCGCAGGCTCCGAGAGGAAGCAGGGCCCCGATCAGGGTGGAAGCAGTAACCTGAACGGCGAGCGCCACCGCCACCGCTGATCCGAACGCGCTAAACGTGATCCCTGGGGCGACTTCCGGATGAAAAAGCGGCAGGATGAAAATCGCAATAACTGCGATTGCTGCGCCGAGGATCAATCCCAGCATTGCGCCTAGCCTGAGCTCCTTCCACGCCACTTTGAGCGCGTCTCGGCCGCTTAATTCGTTCAAGGCCATGGCCCGGATCGCTACCATGGAAGCTTGGCCCCCGGAGTTTCCTCCAGCGGCAATGATCATTGGAAGGAACAGCATGAGTAGGGGGATACCCTTGAGGATTGCCTCAAAGCGGAACATCACCGCACCTGCAGCGATGGAGAGAATGGCCAGGCCGACGAGCCAGATGACACGACGGCTGAAGTGAGTGGTGATTCGGGTATTGAGGTAGCCTTCTTCAGATTGCTCCCCGGTCAGTCCTGCCTGTTTCTCGATGTCCTCGGTTGACTCCTCACTCAGGATTTCCATTGCGTCGTCAGAAGTGATAACGCCCAGAAGACGGTTTTCTTGGTCGACAACCGGTAAGGCGAACAAATCATACTTTAACACCGCGATGGAGGCTTCCTCCTGATCAGTCTCTGCGAGAACAGTGTGCTCGATGGGCTGCATGATTGAGCCGACCGGAGTCTGCCATGCGTTGAATGTTAAATCGCGCAGTCTGAGCTTACCTGCAAGCTGGTTGTTCCCGTCATGGACGAAGATTCTGCTCAGTGTCTCAGTATCTTCGAGATCAGGGCGAAGATGGTCGAGGGCTTCTTTGACAGTCATCTTGACCGAAACGTGGCCTATCTGGGTTGTCATTCGCCCACCTGCAGTATCTTCGGGATATTCAAGAAGGGTTCTTGTGAGCTCGCGTTCTTCAGATTCTCCCAGAAGACCGATTAATTTCTCCCTTTTACTGTCATCCTCAACGTCCTGTAGAACGTCAACGCGATCGTCATCAGGTAGTTCCTCAAGAACCTGTCGTTGTTGGCTCGGCTTGAGGTAGTCGAGAGCTTCTTCTACCAGAGGGTCTGGGATTTCGGCGATAACCTCTGAAAAGGCCTCCGAGGGAAGAGTGCGCACGAACCAGGCCTGGCTTTTTCTAGAAAGGTCTTCGTAGGCGGCAGCCAGATCCGCGTGGTGAATCTTCTCCGCCGCAGACAGGAAAGCGCTTCCGTCACGCGCGGCAATCGCTCGTGTCAGGTCCTCAAGAATTTCAGGATCCTCATCCGGCACGGGTTTAGATTAGGAAGACAGGTCGTTTTGAGAAGTCCAAACCGAGTCAGGATAGCTCAGTTTTTCTTTGCCGCGAGTTCCCTTCTGCTAGTTTATTTAGGATAAGGCCGCACTCTCTCGCCGATCTATCCGCATGAACCCTCTCTGCCGGCTCGCTCTTTTCCTGTTCCTGACTGCAACCCAGGTCGGAGCAGAGGCAATGCTTCAGTATTTCAATACCAGTTGGCGCGAGCTCACCCGCAAGATTCCGGAAATAGCCGAGGCGGGCTACCAGTCGCTCTGGATTCCGCCTCCGACTAAGGCTGGTGGGGCTTTCTCGGTCGGGTATGACCTGTTTGATCGCTTCGACCTTGGCTCCAAGGATCAGAAGGGATCGGTGAGAACCCGATATGGGACTGAGACGGAACTTCTCAATCTGATCCAGGTTGCCCATCGATTTGGTATCCGGGTCTATTTTGATGCGATCATGAATCATAACGGGTTTGATGTCCCCGGCTATAATGAGGCTGTTCCGGAAGATCTTTACCCGGGATTTCTTCCAGGAGATTTTCATTTGCGAACTACCGGTGAAGGTTTCTACAGAAGGTGGGATAATACGCGGGACTGGGGAAGTGAATGGCAGGTCCAGAATCTGGGCCTTTCGGGGCTCATTGACATTGCGACGGAGCCAGGAACAGTCAACCGGAACCATGGAGGGTTCGAAGGAGAGAACTCGATCAAGCCGGTTTACCTGCGTCATCCAGAGAATCCGGAATACTACTGCTACATCCCGAGTGGTCCTGGACAGACCCATGCAGCTAACGAGGGAATCTACGTGGGCTTCGGTGCGGGTAATGGGGTAACCCGCTCTTTCCTGCAGTTAAACGAATCGTTTTATGAGGAAATCGTGGAAGACATGCTTCATCGGTCTCTCAGGTGGCAACTCGATCGGACCAAGGCAGATGGAGCCCGACTGGACGCGGTTAAACACACACCTGCAGATTTCTTTGGTTCGACGTTTGGAGGAGATAGGGACAGGTCGGATTATGGCTTTCTCGGGCAGGCACAACGGCAGTTCAATCTGACTCGGGGTTACCTTGATGCGAACCACCGGGATACTGTTTTCAATGTCGATGCCCCGAGAGATGATGCGATGTTCTTCGGAGAGCATCTTGGGCAGCCTCCTTCCTATGGCCCTTATGTCGATGCGGGGATGCGGCTTATCGATAATGATCTCCGGAATAATTTAAACCGTACTCTCGGCAATCCATCGGCGAGTCTGGTCGGGTATGACCAGCCAGGGGCAGGGGGATTTGGCCCCAGCGTCTCGGTCATGCATGCGCAGAGTCATGATAATGATTATGCCTCGAGGCGTGAATTGCAGCATGCCCTCTATTTTACGAGGGATGGCCTCCCGCTGGTGTATACCGATGGGAATTATCATGCAGGAACACTGGAGGGTAGTGGGGGGGCTTTCCCGCGACATTCCAATACCGCCTTTTTAGGCCAATTCGGCGATACTCGCCTCCCCAATCTGGCTTACGTTCACCAGCACTTTGCCCGAGGTATCCAACGGCCCAGATGGGCGGATAATGACTTTCTTGCCTACGAACGTATCGACAAGAGAGAGAATCCTGGGATGAGCGATGAGGCGGGAGTGGTTGCGCTTGTGATGGTGAACGACAACTATGCAGAAGGGGAAAGACGAGATCTGGCTACCTCCTTTCCCTCTGTCCCGTTCTCTGGTGATGCATACCTCTTCCAGTATGCTCGTGGATATGGAAGTCAGGTAGGTTTCTATAAGTATGCTTCGCAGTTGAGGGAAGTAGTGATTGACCCTGGCAGTTACATGATTTTCTCCTACCGAACCCCGGAGGAATCACTGGCTTGGAAAGAAAATGGTGGGCGCCCCATCGAAATATTTCAGTCCGGAGAGCGAGCTGGCCATATCGTGGTTTCGAGGCGTGATGGTCCTAATGGTGATGCAGGCTTTAGTGGCCCCTTCGCAAATCCCGGCTTTCACCCGTCACCATCTGACCTCAGCGGAATCGGAGGGACGGATTTTCAATATGAAGTTCGTGTTCCCAGAGTCACCGATATCCGGGATTTGAAATTTGTGTTTCGAGCTGATCGTTCCGCGGCGAATATTCTCTGTAAGTTGGATGGAGGTATCGATCTCAATGGTACGCGTCCCGACAGGAATACGGACCCTGGGTTTCGGGATCATCCGCCTGCCCTCAGCAGTGATAACTTTCTTGGCTATGAACAGCCCGAGTTTGTCGGGCGGATGGGGCCGGAGAAATTTGCGGCGAAGGATACTTCGCGGTGTGCGCTCTCTGCGACCAGAGCGGAAAGCTGGATGGTCAGAATAGGATCGGGAA
>Ga0115011_10001247_pt1 | contig 18476 bp, 17 predicted proteins | sample TroAtlMetagenome_2_FD_88705 | JGI IMG/M metagenome (GOLD analysis project Ga0115011, IMG submission 88705) | Marine eukaryotic phytoplankton communities from Atlantic Ocean - Tropical Atlantic ANT8 Metagenome | ecosystem: Environmental > Aquatic > Marine > Oceanic | place: Tropical Atlantic...
AAAAATCAACAAGAACGCGTTGCAGGAGTTTAAATGAGCCAGTTCTCAATTGCCGTATTAGCCGGAGACGGTATAGGCCCAGAAGTAATGCAAGAGGCCAACAAGGTCTTAGATGCGGTAGAAAAAAAATTCAATGTAGCATTTAACCGCACGGCTTACCCTGTCGGCGGTTACGCTATAGATACTGAAGGTGAAGCCCTTCCTTCAAAAACCTTATTAGGTTGTGAGCAAGCCGATGCCATTTTATTTGGCAGTATTGGCGGCCCTAAGTGGGACACCTTACCACTAGAGCAGCGCCCAGAGCGTGCCGCGTTATTAACATTGCGTAGCCATTTTGATTTATTCAGTAACTTGCGCCCTGCCCGTATTTATCCTGGGTTAGAAGCCTTGTCTCCACTGCGTGAAGACATTGCTAAATCTGGCGTAGATGTATTGGTAGTGCGTGAACTTACCAGCGGTATTTACTTTGGCCAGCCCAAAGGACGCGAAGGTGAAGGCGAAGAAGAGTTCGCTTTTGACACTATGCGCTACAGCAAACGTGAAATTCGCCGCATTGCCGTTGCCGCTTTTGAAGCTGCGCAAAAACGCCGCGGTAAAGTGACCTCTGTAGATAAAGCCAATGTATTACTTACCAGCCGCTTGTGGCGTGAAGTGACTGAAGAAGTGGCAAAAGACTACCCAGACGTAGAGCTTGATCATATCTATATTGATAACGCGACCATGCAAATCATGAAGAACCCAGCGCAGTTTGATGTAATGCTGTGTTCTAACTTGTTCGGCGATATCGTTTCTGATGAATGTGCCATGATGACGGGCTCAATGGGCTTATTGGCTTCAGCTAGCATGAACGAAGACGGTTTTGGTTTATACGAGCCAGCAGGTGGCTCTGCCCCTGACATTGCAGGCTTAGGCATTGCTAACCCTATTGCACAGGTGCTTTCTGCCGCCATGATGCTACGTTTCAGCATGAACCTAACTGATGCTGCCGATGCCATCGAAAAAGCGGTTATTGCCACATTAGAAGCGGGAGTTCTTACAGGCGAACTTCTTCCTGATGATAAGCGAGAAAACGCATCTACCACCTCTCAAGTCGGTGATGAGATAGTAAAACAATTAATGGCGCAGGAGTAATTAACACCATGGCCAAGACCTTATACGACAAAGTGTGGCAAGCACATATTATCGATCAATTAGGCGAAGACAGCTTAATTTATATCGATCGCCACCTTATTCACGAAGTGACTTCACCTCAGGCTTTTGCTGGCTTAAATGAAAAAGGCCGTAAAGTACGTTGCCCTGAGCGCACTGTAGGTACAATGGATCACAGTATCTCTACTCGCTCGTTGGCGATAGATGCATGTGGACCGCAAAATGCGCTTCAACTTCATACTCTTGCTAACAACTGTGAACAACACGGTATTCAGTTATTCCCTGTGGGTCACCAAAAGCAAGGTATCGTGCATGTTATGGGCCCTGAACTAGGTCTTATTCAACCGGGCATGACTGTGGTATGTGGTGATTCACACACCGCCACCCATGGTGCATTCGGTGCCCTAGCGTTTGGTATTGGTACCTCTCAAGTAGAGCACGTATTAGCTACGCAAACCCTTAAGCAAAGCCGCGCGAAAAGCATGCTTATTAAGGTTAATGGCGCGCTTCCTGTGGGCATTACTGCGAAAGACATCATTCTAGCTATTATCGGCAGAATTGGTCACGCAGGGGCCACTGGGCATGTAATTGAATACGCTGGTGAAGCTATTTCTGGTTTAACCATGGAAGAACGCATGACTGTGTGTAATATGAGTATTGAAGCTGGCGCTAAAGCGGGCTTAATTGCCCCTGATGACACCACTTTTGAATACCTTAAAGGCCGTGAATACGCACCAAAAGACCAAAATTGGGAAGATGCAGTAGCCTATTGGAAAACCCTTTACACAGAAGAAGGCGCAAGCTTCGACACAGTAGTAGAACTTGAGGCTGCCGACATTGCACCGCAAGTAACGTGGGGCACAAACCCAGGCCAAGTTATTGGTGTTGATACTCCAGTGCCGGGTCCGGATGACTTTTCTGATCCTATCGAAAAAGAAAGCGCCAAAAAAGCTTTGGGCTATATGGGATTATCAGCAGGCGATAAGCTTGCAGATGTTGCCGTAAACCACGTATTTATTGGTTCTTGTACCAATGGTCGTATTGAAGATTTACGTGCTGCTGCCCATATTGCCAAAAACGGCAAAGTAGTCGATACGGTTACCGCCATTGTAGTTCCAGGCTCAGGTCATGTGAAAAAACAAGCTGAAGCAGAAGGGCTAGATAAAATCTTTACTGATGCAGGCTTTGAATGGCGTTTACCTGGCTGCTCTATGTGCTTGGGTATGAACGACGACAAACTTGTTGCTGGCGATCGCTGTGCGTCAACCAGTAACCGAAATTTTGAAGGCCGTCAGGGGCGTGGTGCACGTACCCATTTGGTAAGCCCTGCAATGGCTGCTGCAGCTGCTATTACTGGCCGTTTCGCCGATGTTAGAGATTTTCAGGAGTAACCTATGTCTGATTCAACACAAGGTTTTACCGCCCATACAGGTTCAGCTGTACCGCTAGACCAAGCAAACGTCGATACCGACCAAATTATTCCTAAGCAGTTTCTAACCGGTGTAACTCGCGCTGGCTACGGAAAGCATTTGTTCCACGATTGGCGTTATTTGGATTTAGAAGAAAAAGTACCTAACCCAGAGTTTTCATTGAACAAACCTGAGTTTGCCGGTGCAAGTATTCTTCTTACCCGAGAAAACTTCGGTTGTGGTTCTAGCCGTGAACATGCGCCATGGTCGCTGAACGATTTTGGTTTTAAAACCATTATTGCCACCAGTTATGCTGATATTTTTTATGGTAACTGCATTAATAACCAATTATTACCGGTTGCGCTTGCCAGCAGCGAAATGGATGCGTTATTTGCAGCAGTTGAAGCTAACCCTGCATTAGAAATTACGGTTAACTTACCAGAGCAAACTGTATCATTTGCTGAGACTAGCTTTAGCTTCGACATTGCCGATCATCATAAAACTAACTTGCTAAAAGGGTTAGATGCTATTGGTCAAACCTTAGAGCTTACCGACAAAATTTCGGCTTATGAAGCAAAGCAACCTGCTTGGGCTTAAATACTGGCTATTAAATACTAAGCTTTAAGCACTAGGTTTGAATTTTAGTGTAATTCGGCACAATTTTGCCCCGTAGTAATGGCGAAGTACTCCTACTTCGCCTAACTTTAATAACTAGTTAACATCGCTCAAAAAGTTGAATGGAGTCTTTATGCTGAAAGCAGTACCTATTGATGATCTCAAACCAGGGATGTACATCAACCAAGTACTTAAACAAACTGGCAGCTTACGGATGCGTTCAAAGGGTCTTGTAAAACACCAAACGGTTATCAACACCTTAAAATCTCGCGGGATACAGACTGTTCAAGTAGACTTCGAGAAATCTCTTAATCACGAACCATCGACCGATTCAGTCCCACTTTCCACACCAGAAGCAAGCACTCAAGCGCCTACTAAACTAGAAAAAGGCCAACAGATCGCGCAAAACAGCCTTACACGAAACGCAATGAAAGAAGCCAACGGGCTATACTTTGATGCGGTAAATATACAAAACGGCTTTTTATCAGCGCTTAACCGCGGTGCAGTAAACGACTTAAAGTTATTGAAAGACCTAGCACAAAGCCTTATCGATAGTATATTTGATAACAAAGACGCCCTGTCCTGCTTAACCCTGATAAAAAACAACAACGCTTACCTGCTAGAACACTCCATCAACTGTAGTATTTTAATGGGCATGTTTACCCAATTTCTAGGCTATGACAGAGAAACCATAGACCAAGCGAGTTTAGGGGCTTTGTTAATGGATGTTGGCATGTCGTCCTTACCTATGGATGTTCATAACAACGTTGAGGATTTGTCAGCGGCAGATTGGGAAGTGATGAAAACTCATGTTGATATTGGTGTTGAGCTTGTTCAGCAGTGCGGTGAGATTTCAGATTTAGTGTTATCGATTATCGCGCAACACCACGAACGTATAGACGGCAGCGGTTACCCTAATGCATTAAAAGAAATAGAAATTTCCGAATTTGCGCGCATTGCAGGTATTATTGATACTTACGATGCTATGGTGTCTAACCGCCCCCATAAAGAAAGCATTAGCCCTACACAAGCACTCAAACGACTAACAGAAGACGACAGACTCGACCAAACCTTAGTTAGCCAGTTTGTTACATGCATGGGGGTGCACCCGGTAGGCTCAATTGTTAGGCTAAAAAGTGGAAAACTTGCCATTGTCAGCCAACAAAACCCACTTAGCACGATGAGCCCCATTGTGATGACATTTTATAGTGTCCCCTCGCAGCAATATGGCGATATTACTCGACTAGATTTAAGTGCGAATGATGACGAAATTGTATCGGGCGTACGGCCCGATGATTTCAACGTGAACTTGTCGACTTTCTTTCAAGATGTTTTGGTAAACCAAGCGCCAGACTGATTAGCATCCTGACTATAAGCCAAGGGTATTAATTTTCACTTCAATACCCGTTGCTTTTCCTTTGCCATTACCAGTCAGTAAGCGCCGCCATGGTGAAAAGCTCTTCTTCAAAACCTAATACCACTTGCTGCGCTTCAATATTGACAATTTGCACTTTATCATCAATCCAATCGCCTTCAGTCATTTGTATGCCATTCACTCGCACCCAACGATCATCAGGCCGAGATGCGTACATATGCGCACTGAAATTCATAGAGGGCAAACGCGTTAGTAGCCGCACAGGCAATTGATCAACACGCTGAATGTTATCTCGTACCGTTACTTTCGTTTTTGGCTCAAAATCATCATTCTCGGCTTGGGTATCCAGTGCTGCCACCGCTTGGTTAAAGCGAGCTAATAGCTCTGGTGATACTTCAATTTTATTGTCTTCTTGGTCACCTTGAGCATTAAGCACACGCCCTTCTTGTTCAGCCGCTGCTAAATCGAAGGTATCCTCAGAACCATTTTCATCCTCTGCCGTGGCTTGCTTAGACAAAGTTTGCAAGTTTGGTTTAGCATTAGCGCCAGAGGCCTGAGCTATGTTATCTGAACCAACATTTTGCGAGTCGGGTTTTTCAGAAGGTAAATTTGCGCTAGATGTCGCTCCTTGTTCAGGTACATTAGACTCCTCCTGCGGTATAGTTGCTTGCGCTGTTGTTTGTCCATTACCTTGCCCGCTGACGGGTTCCGTTAACGGTGAGGGTGTTTGTGTCAGCGTTTTTTGACCCATTAGCGAGCTATCCGTCGCCGTTGAGGCTTCAGGTTGAATAGATTCCACAACCGACGCCGTAACCGCAGGCCACCACTCACCTCGCGTAGCAACCAGAAACCCTAAGCATAAACCAACTGCAACAATAGCCGAGTAAGTTGCAAGCTCTTTGCCGTATACCTTCCACACCGAAGGCAGCCCTTGTACAGTAGGCAAAAACAAACTGCGATTAAATTGGTCAGATAGCGTTTTGTCGAACTTTGCGCTGGTATCGTGCTGACCACGTAATAGCGCTTGGGTTTGCGTGCGATGTCCAGTTCCGGCTGTAGTTGAAGGCGCAATTTCTACAGTTTGGTCAGGATCTATTTCTATTTCCTGAACACCCATTTCTGCTAAGCCTTGCACCATAGCATCGCTAGATACCAAGCCTGACTTTCGAATTTTAACCGGCCCGTTCTGTTGCGTTATTCTAACAATCACCATGCCGGGCTTTAAGTCATTAATACTAAGTATATTAGACATATAAACTCCCTAGACCATAGCCACAGAACACAGCCACCACAAATGCGCTGAAAAGCCACCATTTGCGATTACCCTGCATACGCTGGCTTACCACATCTTCACCAAGAATTTGCTGTGCTGCGGCAAGAAAAATAGGCTTTTGCACTACCGCATGTTGTTTAGTGAAAGAAAGTGTTAACGCTCTATCGCACAGCAGGTTTATAACCCTTGGAATCCCCCCCGTTATTTGATGCACTGCACGCAAGGTAGATTTGCTGAAAATACTCACATCTCCGTGAGCTACGCTTAATCTATGTGCGATGTAAGCACTAACTTCCGGCGCGGTAAGTGGCAGTAAATGATACCGCGCAGTAATACGCTGTGCGAGCTGTCTGAGCTCGTTGCGCTTTAATAATTGCTGTAATTCTGGCTGGCCAATTAATACTACTTTTAATAGCTTTTCACGGTTAGTTTCTAAATTAGTGAGTAATCGTAACTGTTCCAATACTTCCGGCAATAAATGCTGCGCTTCATCAACCATTAACACGGTATTCATACCCTGTTGGTGATTTTCTGCAAGCTTAGATAAAATTAAGTCGGTAAAGTATTTTAAACTGGCTTTCTCTTCTTGGTATTGTAAACCAAGTTCATCGCACACAGTGGCGAGCAACTCCAGCGCAGAAAGCGTTGGGTTTAGTATCATTGCTACTTGGGTGTTATCGGGCAACTGTTGCAATAACTTACGAGAAACCGTGGTTTTCCCTGTACCTACCTCGCCGGTAAGCATAACAAAACCGCCACTTTCACTTAAACCGAAAGTAAGGTGCGCTAACGCCTCTTTGTGCCGCGGGCTCATATAGAGGTAATCGGGGTTTGGCGCGATTGAAAACGGATTATCGCTTAACCCAAAGTAATTCAAATACATGGTATTCGCTGTTGAAGTTGAAAACGCGATTTAAACTACCAGAGCGTGAACAGAAGTCAAAGTGTGCTTATGTAAACTGCTTCTGTAATAATACCCATTGGCTTAAGAAAATTTACGATATAGAGGTTACATGCAGGTTTATTTAGTTGGCGGCGCGGTGCGCGACACCCTATTAGGGAGAACAGTTACCGAACGTGATTATGTGGTGGTAGGGGCAACACCGGCACAAATGCTAGCTAAAGGCTTTACGCAAGTGGGTAAAGACTTTCCTGTATTCTTACACCCTAAAACCTCGGAAGAATACGCACTTGCCCGTACCGAGCGTAAAATGGGTAGCGGCTATACTGGCTTTGAATGTGATGCTTCTACGTCGGTAACACTAGAAGAAGATTTAAAACGCCGCGACTTAACTGTAAATGCGATTGCTCGAGACCAAGACGGCGAACTTATCGACCCCTATCATGGCCAACAAGATTTACAAAATAAAGTGCTTCGTCATGTTTCAGAGGCTTTCAGTGAAGACCCTTTGCGGGTATTTCGCGTAGCCCGTTTTGCCACCCGCTATGCCTATTTAGGCTTTACCATTGCTGAAGAAACCTTAAGCCTGATGACCGCCATGGCCAAGTCTGGTGAGTTAACCAGCCTAAGTGCAGAAAGAGTATGGCAAGAAACCAAGCGAAGTTTGCTTGAAGCCACGCCCGAAGTATTTTTCAAAACATTAAAAGCGTGCCACGGCTTAGACGACTGGTTTGCAGAACTTAGCGAGTCTGAAAGCGCTTTTGATACTGGTATTCAGGCACTTCAACAAATTCAAACACGCACTCAACCTCAAAATCAGGGCGCCAATTATACAGCCTCAATAGAAGTGCGTTTTGCTGCGCTTTGTTCGGGCTTATCACATAAACAGGTTCAGCAATTATGTAAGCGATTGAAAGTGCAGAACACGGTAAGCGACATTGCCGAAATGGTGAGTGAGCACAAAGCTTCACTTATTAATAACGACAAACTAGAAGCCGAAACCTTGTTAACTGTGTTTAATAAAACCGATGCATGGCGACGACCTGAACGCTTTAGGCTTTTTCTCAATGCCCTGCTGCCTATTGCACTACAATTTTCTGATCCGAAGCAGACCGGCACTATGAATTCATCACATTGGCCAGAGCGCGAAACTTTGATAACGCAGGCATTAGTGGCCGCCAATGCAGTGGATGTTCAGCACATTATTGCACAAGGATTTAAAGGCCCAGAAATTCGCGAAGCACTGAACAACGCTAAATTAGAGAAAATAAGCGCATTACTGTGCTAAGGCGATCACGTTTTTCCCTTTATTAGTCGCACGAGAAAATCGCACAGGTAAATCGCCTTCAATAAGGCGCACTGAACACCCGCTGTAATAAATTAGTTTCTCATAGCGCTTTAAAAAGGTGCTTTCAACATGGATTTGTGAGGTGTTCACACAAAACACTTCAGTAAATTATCTATTACGTGTTTTTTTTCTACGTTTTGTACCATAAATGCTACAATACGCCCCATTCAATATAAGCGTTTTTATACTATGACTTTCGAAGATCTCGAATTAGACGAAGAACTCTGCCACGCGGTGGCGGATATGGGCTACGAGAGCCCCACCAGCGTACAATCTTTGGTTATTCCTCATGCAATGGACGGACGCGACATTTTAGCTTCTGCGCCCACAGGCACGGGAAAAACCGCTGCGTTCTTGTTACCTGTTTGTCAGTTTTTACTCGACTACCCGCGTAAACAACCAGGTTCAACCCGCATTCTTATTCTTACCCCTACCCGCGAACTTGCGCTTCAGGTGTATGAACAAGCTATTGAGTTAACCAAGCACACTGACATTGTTAGTGGTGTGATCACTGGTGGTATTAACTACGGTACCGATAGAGAAACCCTTAGCCAAAGCATCGATATTTTGGTGGCGACCCCAGGGCGTCTGTTCGAGCATATTCAAAATGAAATGGCCGATTGCCGTGACATCGAGTGCCTTATACTAGATGAAGCCGACCGCATGCTAGATATGGGTTTTCGCACTATTGTGAACCAGATTGCGAGTGAAGCCCGCTGGCGCAAACAGAACATGCTATTTTCTGCCACGTTAGAAGGCGGTGGTGTAAGTCAGTTTGCTAACGACATTCTGCAAAATCCTGAAGTGATTGAAGCGTTTCCGTCACGTAAAGAAAAGAACAAAATTCACCAGTGGTATCACTTAGCTGATGACTTGAACCATAAAAAAGCATTGCTCGTTCATATATTAAAAGAACAAGCGACTACTACGGTTGTTTTTGTTAAAACCCGTGAACGCCTACAAATGCTAAAAGATTACTTAGCATCGCAAGATATTATGGTGTGCTGGTTACAAGGCGAAATGCCACAAGATAAACGTATGGCAGCCTTAACGCGCTTTAAAAGTGGCGAAGTGCCAGTATTACTGGCCACCGATGTAGCTGCGCGAGGCATTGATGTACCTGAAGTTAGTCATGTTATTAACTTCGATATGCCACGTAAAGCCGATGTCTATGTTCATCGAATTGGCCGTACCGGCCGTGCTGGCGCTAAAGGCACTGCAATATCGCTGATAGAAGCCCACGACTTTGAATTTATCTCCAAAGCCGCACGCTACACCGAAGAGCCTATTAAAGCCCGGGTTATTGCAGAACTTCGTCCGCAAAATAAAGCTCCCAAGATTGGCCCAAGAAAGAAAAAGCTAACGGCCAAAGACAAAGCAAAAGCCAAGTCTAAAGCGAAGCCAAAGAACAAAACCAAAGTACGCACTAAAAAGCGCTAACGCGATGCTACGATATGGTAACGCTGACACGGCCAATCAGGTGTGTTGGCTGCTCCACAAACACGCGGTAAATATATCCCTGTACGCTCCGCCGCCGCATCCATGCGGCGGAGGGTTTGCTACGCAGCCAACACACCTACTTGACCGCACTAGTTATCGTCCAGTGACAGTGAATCCTAGGTATACTGCATCAGCAAACTAGCCAAAAATTAAATTTGTTAAGGTATTTTTATGACTTTTCCTCAAAAGATAGTGCTTGCGTCTGGTAATCAGGGCAAGGTGCGTGAGTTCACCAGCTTGTTTGCTGAATACGGTGTAGATGTTATCGCGCAAAAGGAATTGGGCGTGGAAGACGTGCCAGAAACGGGCACTACCTTTGTTGAGAATGCCATTATTAAAGCTCGACATGCTGCCAAGGTAACAGGTTTACCTGCTATTGCTGACGATTCGGGTTTAGTGGTTGATGCTCTGGGCGGCGCACCAGGCATTTATTCAGCTCGTTTTGCTGGCGAAGATGCTACCGACAGCGACAATATCGATAAGTTATTACTGGATTTAGCCAGTTCTGATAATCGCAAAGCCCACTTCTTTTGCACATTGGTTTTTATGCGCCACGCTGGCGACCCAGTGCCGCTAGTTAGCCAAGGTAAATGGGAAGGTGAAATTCTTGATACCCGTGAAGGTGATGGTGGCTTTGGTTACGATCCTGTGTTCAAGGTGCCGTCGCACAATTGTACCGCCGCACAATTAGATAAAACTGAAAAGAACCGTATCAGTCATCGCGGAAATGCCCTAGCTATATTATTAGAAACGATGAGAAACACCTTTGCGTAATCCTCCGCTAAGTTTGTACGTGCACATTCCTTGGTGCGTACAAAAATGCCCTTACTGCGATTTTAATTCACACGGTTTAAAGTCTGCGCTGCCCGAAAAAGAGTACGTGGCTCACTTGCTGGATGACTTGGCCATAGATGCTAAGCGCATTGGCGATAGGCCAATAGAAACTATTTTCATAGGCGGGGGCACCCCAAGTTTATTTTCAGCCGAAGCGATGAGCGACTTAATTAACGGTATTCGCACGCGGGTGAACTTAGCGGATAATGCTGAGATTACCATGGAAGCAAACCCTGGCACGGTGGAAAGTGGACGTTTTGCTGGATTCTATCAAGCCGGTATAAACCGCATATCTGTAGGCATACAAAGCTTTCAGCCAGCCCACTTAAAGGTGCTTGGCCGCATTCACGACGATACCCAAGCTATAGAGGCGATAAATCAAGCGCATAGTGCTGGCCTACCCACGTTTAATCTAGATTTGATGCACGGTTTGCCTGAGCAAAGTGTGGAAAATGCCATGTCGGATGTAGATAAAGCCTTAGCGTTATCACCCTATCATTTGTCGTGGTATCAGCTAACGATTGAGCCTAATACCCCCTTTTATTCTCGCCCGCCTGAATTACCCGATGACGATATTTTGTGGGATATTCAAGAACAAGGGCATGCACGTTTAAAAGCGGCAGGTTACGAGCAATACGAAATTTCTGCTTACGCAAAAGCAGGACATCAGTGTCAGCATAATCTTAACTACTGGCGCTTTGGAGACTACTTAGGAATAGGCTGCGGTGCCCACGGCAAGATTACGGATATCGCCACGGGTACTATTACGCGTACAGTCAAAATAAAACATCCTCGTGGCTACATGGAAATAACCCGCCCTTACTTGGATACTGAAACTCAAGTACCAACTGATGACTTACCTTTTGAATTCTTCATGAATCGCTTTAGATTGGTAGAGCCCTGCCCTATTGAGGATTACACCGCACTAACTGGCGTGGAACTGACAAAAGAATATCAAGACGCTTTGGATGATGCACAGACCCAAGGGCTACTCGATATTACCGATACCCACTGGCAGGTAACCGCCAAAGGCAGGCGCTACCTGAATACGTTACTGTCTTGTTTTGTATAAGTACGGTTTGGGTTGGCTTGAATTATCAGAGCCTAGCGCAAGGCTACCTGCTATTCCGTTTCTTCTGGGGAATGGGAAGTAATGAGGTTATACGGTTGCAGTGCCGGAATTGAAGCGCGAAGCTTTTCTTCAGCAACATCTAATCGTTTTAGCTTGTTACAAATCCACTCTGCTTTATTTCGCAGGCTGGTTGCTTTGCTATTCATATCTCTTTCAAGCTGCTCACCTACCGTGCCTAATTGACGGGTAATTTCAGCGACCTTCTCACTGTTCACTTCATCGCTGTTGGTATTAATCCCGCTAATAGCCGACAAGATACCACCTACCGAGGTAGAAATAGCCTCTTCCAGTTGGGCTTCAATCTCACTATCAACAAAATCGTCCACGCTTTCAAGCGATCCTGGGCCAATGAAATAGTGATTACTTGCATGACGGAACTTGTCTTTAACCCTTACTTTTACTCGCTTCATGGCGCTATTTAAGCGCTCGTAGCTGTCGTGATCGCTTCCCACTAAACCTAGGTAAACACTTTCAATAGTATCTACTGCTAAGTCGACACCCTCGGTAGCCAAAACAATCATTTTAGGCACCACATAATGCAGACCGTGGGCGTACTCTCCTAACCACTCGCTTTGTTCAGCGGAAAGGGTCTGCCAACGCCCATCAATAAAAAGCTGAGTTTGATCGTTAATTTGCACCCGTGTGCGGGACTTTTCCATAACGCGAAGTTGAGTGTCGTTTACAGCTAAGCCATAAGCAAAATCAATGTTGCACGCAATTTCTGCCGAGGCTGGTTTAACCCACCCAACAAGTAGCACGGTGCTTACAATACCTAGTAAAAGGCGTTCAAAATATTTCATGAGACTATTGTGGCTAGCTTGCACGCAAATAGGAAGGTGACATGAGTCTAAACTGCGAAAAATCAGGGTGAAGTATCAAGGTAAACATGGATGCCTGCTAGCAATAAGAAAAGCGCGCATTATAAGTGCGCGCTTTCGCATTTCCCACCTTACAACCTTAGCACTAGTCTAAAGTATAAACTGAAGGTTTGCGCCTATTCGCTAATCGTTTGTGTAAGTTCGCACCAATCTAACGTAAATAAAGCGATCTTTCTCTTTGATTGAATGGCTCGAATTGAAGAAAGCCACTACCCAAGCCCTATCAGGATCATCAACTGAAGGAGTAGAAGTCCAGAAGTCATCGGGTGGTGTTTCGGGGAACATAGTGCTGTTCACAGCGGGGCGTACACAATCACGCTCAACAATGGTGGCAAGTTCTTTAACATTGGGAAGTCGCCAGCCTAATAAGTCTTCGTCACTGGCCGCTTGCGCTAATTTTAAGGCTTGCTGCCACGTGTACTTCACCGCTTCACCATCACAGGTAGACCCGTCCCACGTTTGGCCTTCTGCACAGCGCTCCCACACCAAGTCGGTTGGCTCATGTAACACCGTACTACTGGTGATGGTGGTAAAGTCTTCATCCGGTGTGGTTTCAAGCCCATCTGACAAACAGGTTTGTGCAGACAAACTAGTAGAAACTAACATCAATGATGCTGCTAGTGGTGCTAATACAGGTGCTAAAATTTTCATGATTATCTCCCCGCTCTTACTAAGCGCACTTTTGCCGCCGAGGATTTATTTAAAAAGTTATCTACCCCAGAATCGAAATCCAGCGCCCATGCATTTTGCGCATCATCACTGTTTACACCGTCAGCGCTAGGCACAGAAGTCCAGTACCACACTGGGTTTGCTGAAAGTACGCCGGTATAAGGAAAGTAGTCTTCATCAATGGTCATGCTATCAGAGATGCCTAAATGCATGAGCGAGAAAAGCTCTTGATGAGTTGGCATACGCCAGTCATAAAACCCACATAGTCCTTGAGCATTAAGTGCCGTGACATAGGCTTGCGTATTACAACTAGTCAGCGAGCACACCGTACCGCTACCGCTTAAGTCACCTTCATAGCCACCATTAACATCGTCGCTATACCATGAATAAGTGTAGTCTTTATCTTGCAGTGTGCCGTCGTCGGTTTTCACTTCCCACACTAAGCCCGTTACGTTGTCGCGTACGCATGACCACGTATCTGCACTGGCATCCTGTTCATCACCATTAGCATTCAAACGGGTATAATCGAAGCCCGCTTTGCCTCTTCCTGCTTTCTCAATTAATCCATTTTGCTCAACAACATCTGCACCACGTTGACCATCTTGACCTGGCCACTCATTTTGTTGAGCTTCAGTCAGCGCATTATTAGTTGCTTGCTGCAACACGCCAGTATCATTAATTAACGGGGTGGGCATGGGGCGTACGCCCACATTAATGGTGTCTTCTACTTGATTACCGTTGGCATCGGTCACAGTTAATGTGTAAGCCACTACGGTATATTCAGTTACCGCAGGCGCGATAGCAAAAGTAGATAAGTCATCTTCATCGTCTATGGCTTGAATATCTACGTTTTGGCTTAAGGTAGCTGCATCTGCTGCATTAACAGGTAGCGTTGTTGAAGATACGTTGTTGCTACGCTCCCAATCGTAAGTAAGAGGTAACGCGCTTGGAATACTGGTACTGGCATCGCCATCTAGTATAATAGTTTCACCGCTGAAAACGCCTTGCGAAGAACCTGCGTCAACCACAGGTAGCGTGTCTGATTCTGACTGCACAAAAATAGTGACAGATTCCGTGTCGGTGGTACCTTCACTATCGGTGACTGTTAGCTCGAAACTTAGGGTCTGCGCATCATTGGCAATGGGCGTGACGATAGTAAGGGTTGATAAATTCGTTTCTTCACCGGTAATAACATTAGTGCCGTCGGTTTGCGTCCAGCTGTAATCAGAAATAGATGCACTGTCGTCGGCGGCGTCATCATCGGTACTGCTACTACCATCAAAAATAACTTCTACGCCACCAGGGAAATTATTTGCATCTAGTCCATCCCACTCAGGTACTTCAATAATCGCCTCTGGGGCTATATTAATCGGCACTACAGTAATAACCGTTAAATCACTAGCTTCGTTGCCCCCCGTGTCGTTCACCGTTACCGTAATAGTATATTCGGTGGCACTAGATACGCTTGGCGCTTCAAAGCTAGCAGCTGAATCGCTCGTGTCTTCGTGCGTGATTGTCAATGAAGGCGATGCCGACCAACGATAGGTATACTCTTCGTTCCCGCCGCTCACTACCGCACTCAATGAATAGCTTGCCCCCTCGGTAACCGTTGCATCGTCACCGGCGTTAATCACTAAGTCACTATTGCCACCGCCACTGCCGCTATCCGAATCACCGCCTCCGCCGCCACATGCTGCTAACATAAAAACCGTAGCGACTAGAATGGAATGCTTTGTCGAAGCAATAGCTTTTGCTTTCGCCTCTAAAGGCCATAAAAAGGGTGAGAGTAGAAACTGGAAAAACGTTCGCATAATGACTCCGGCAACACGCAGAACTACGGCCACGTGTCGATTAACTCGAATAAAAAATGGAGGGTTGGTTCGCATGTTACTTGTAGCGATTAAAGTGGATATTAGCGGGCGAGCTGATTTCGCTCTTGTGCTTCCGTCATATGCACTTGTATGGCTTCAAGTTGCTTTTTACCAACCGCAACATCTGTCATGTCGTAAATCATCATACTGATGTACTCAACATTTCCTGTTGCCGATATTAATGGCGACAGTGTGATGTTTTGATACATAAATGATTCACTACCTGTAATCGGCCGGTAGTTAGGAAACTTAAATAAATAAGGGCGCTGTTCCCAGGTCATAAAGGCTCTGGTTTTTAGCTCAAATACCGGTTTAGACTTTTGCTTAAACCAGTCTTCTTTAATGGTAGGAAATAAATCAAAAAGCGACTTATCACGAACGTCACTGGGCAACATACCACTATGACTTTCCATGAAGCCGTTCCAGACTTGAATTTTAAACTGTCGGTTTAGCACAACGATGCCAACATCAACCGTTTGTAGCATATCCATCATCCAATGGAATTCGAGTAAATCGTCCAAATGCTGGCTCATTAGAAGTCCTCCAACAAGTGGGCAAGTTTCGAATTCATCATTTTCATCGACTCTTCTGTAAATAACAAAATCAAATCACATTGCACGTTGTAACCTTCTAAGCCATAGCTTAGCTCAATGGCGAGGGTTCTTTTCCATCGAATCTGATTCATACTGATAATTTCAGTAATGGCTCTGTGCTGCCCTAAAACAATAGGATGACCTTGGCTGAAGTTAACATCCATTTGCACTGCTAGCCCAGTAAGGCAAGTGCCAATAAGAATACTTGCCGCATCCATTAAAAGTTCTAGCTGAAGCTGATCATCCACTTCGCCTTCCACATTTAAAATTTTTGCCACATCTTCAAAGCTTGAGTCACTTAAAATACAAATGGCTTCGCCACTGATGCCCGGCCCTAAAAAGCCCTGACACACGGCGGTAACCTGTTCATGGCTTTCAATATCTGAAAGCATCATGTGCAATTCAGATACTTCAATAAGGTTTACATTGGGAATAGGAAGTCGAACGAACACGTTCATGATACGCGCCAAGTGGTCACCGGCTTGCCCCATGGCAATATTCGTTATTTCTTGGTAGCAGTCACGAATGTCAGGATCTAAAGGGGCAGCTTCAACAACAGGTTCTGGCTCACTGTGCAGTATGTCAAATTTATCGAGTACTTCAGCAAGCGTTTGAGGCGATACGGGCTTACGGATAAAGTCCAATGCCCCCAAGGCCGTTACTCTATCGTAGGCTTCAGGTTGAATATCGCCTGAAATTACAATGACCTTCGTGGACAAACCTTCGGCTTTAATTGCTTCTAACGTGCCATAACCATCAAGTATAGGCATGTTCAAATCAAGCAGCAGTAAGTCACCTTTTCCTTCTTTAAGCGCGACGAGAGCTTCCTGGCCATTCTTTGCAAAATGCACAGCAACTTCCCAGTCCTGAGGCAAACATTTTGCAACTTGTTTTCGAGCGACTAATGAGTCGTCACAGACGAGTACAGAAAACATTGAATAATCTTACCACCTAGCTTTTTGATAACAGTGAAAATTACAATGTGTTGTAATCAATACTGTATCGGCGTTAATACTTCGAACTGAAGCGATAAATTTTGACGGTTCATATATTGACCTGACACGTCGTAACTAACAATAGCACTTTCGAATGAAATGCTTTTATCCATTGTAGTCAATATTAAAGCGATGGTGAGAGAAAACTAAATAATAATGGCAAAATAATAGCGGTAAATATGCCATTCACACATAAACCGAGTGTTGCCATGGCAGCCACTTCATCGCCCATGTGTAGAGATTTCGCGGTTCCTACCGCATGGGCAACAGTCCCAAGTGCAACACCTTGAGATTGAGTATCGGATACCTTAAAAACACGAAAAACACTTGTTGCCGCAATGGCACCCACCACACCGGTAGTAATAACAAACACAGCAGCAAGGGCTGGAATCCCACCTATTTGAGCCGATGCTTCCATGGCTAGAGGTGTAGTAATAGACTTGGCTAACATGGTGAGTTGAATACTGACTGGCGAGTTGAATACCCACAGCGCTGCCCATGCCAAAATAGGTGCTACAATTCCGCCAGCCATAATGCTTAGCAGCAAAGGTAAACCATAGTGACGCAAGCGTTGCCATTGTCGGTAAATCGGCAATGCCAACGCGACGGTAACAGGGCCTAACAACCAATGTAGCAAGCTAGCAGACTGCTGGTAATGCGCCATAGCAGTATTTGATAAATACACAACCGAACCTACACTTAGCGCCGTAAAAATAAGTGGGTGAGAAATCGGGTAACGGTAATATTTACGATTTATCGCTAATCCAATCCAATAAAAAAGAAGCGTAATTGCAAGCCAAGCAATACCCGAAAGCGTGGTGGCATTTCTAATAGCCTCTATCATTTTCACTTCCCTTTTTTACGTCCTGTTGCTCGGTGACTTGTTCAGCTACTTTTTTGTTGGCAGGTACTTTTTTGTCGGTAGGTACTTGCGAAAAGTGCCCATGACGTGAGGCAAGTAGCTTTTCGGCTATTTTAGCGCTAATCCCCAAGCTCATGCAGGTAGTGAAAACGATGGCGATCCCAATAGCCCACCCGTTTTGTGCTATCTCTTTCCAATATGCGCTAACACCAAGCACCGCAGGTACAAACAATACCGACATATGACTGAGTAAGGGGGAAGCAGCACGCGCTACAAGAGGCTCTGCTTTAGGGACGATAAAAAGCACGACCAGAAGAATGAGCAAGCCAGTAAGCGCGCCAGGCAATGGCAGTCCTGTTGAGAAAGACAGCCATGTCCCGAGGTAATAACACCCAAGTACTAATATCGCGCCGGTTATCCATTTTTGTAGTCCAACCATCACACTTATTGTTCTCCTGAAAGCACGGTAAATCTGTAGAAGAATCATTTCCCTCTTACCGAAAACAGTCTATCGGCTGAACGAATAGGACGCTAGTAAGACATTGGTCTTTATCGAGGTTTTTCTCTCTAAGCTGAATCAGGCAGTAATAGACGGACTATGCTCATTAGGATTATGCTCATTAGGGTTGTGCGCATTAGATTTATACCTAGAGGATTTGTGCGTAGAGGGCATGTGCGAAAAAGTATTACTCTTTTATTAATGGATTACGAAACCATTAAATAAAAAAGAGCTACTGAAAAACAGTAGCTCCAAATCCAGGGATTTAAAATTCAATCATAAAGTCTGATTTTCTTGCTATTAACGTTTCGCCGTTAAGACTGATTTATTAGCGTTCAGTCTACGTGCAAGATAATCGCCTGTTGACGTCGCGTTATGCGACTGGGCGAAAGAAAGCATATCTTCGCCGTTACACACTAATCCTTTGTGCAAATTTTTATAACTAATACGACTGCGTTTTACTGCTTTGTGCAACGCTAAACGATTATCTTCTTTTATCGCTTCACAAACTGCTACAAGGTCTTTTTCAGTACTTTCAGGATACCCATTTGCATTGGCTAGGCTTGCAGATAG
>Ga0115011_10001249_pt1 | contig 18465 bp, 8 predicted proteins | sample TroAtlMetagenome_2_FD_88705 | JGI IMG/M metagenome (GOLD analysis project Ga0115011, IMG submission 88705) | Marine eukaryotic phytoplankton communities from Atlantic Ocean - Tropical Atlantic ANT8 Metagenome | ecosystem: Environmental > Aquatic > Marine > Oceanic | place: Tropical Atlantic...
CCGCCGCCAGGCTCTCCGCCGCCGCCCGAGTGCGCCGCGGGGACGACGCGGACGAGGACAGGGGGGATGGTCCTGTTAACCATGCGAACCCAATCGTCCAACACCCCTTTAACCGAAAATCATCATCATCATCATCATCATCTCGATCCAAAATCCTTCGTCGACGTGCCCGTGAGGTGCGCGACGAGGATGAACGACACGCGAATGGATCGCGTGGTGCACCACGTCACGCATAATTTGGAGTTCACCAGAGATGGGTCGCGCTTATTATCGACAACCTCGAACGATATCCTTCGCACGTACGACGTTCCCGCGAAAATGATGGTGGGACCTTCGAAAGAAGAAGAAGAACAAAAAGAAGACGGTTGTGATGAGACGTCCAACAAACAATCATCATCATCATCATCATCATCGTCGTCGTCGTCGCCACTCAAATGTCGTCTCGAGATGACGCTTCCAAAGGCGCACTACGACGCGTGTTGGTACCCGGGATGTCATGGGAACGCGCAACAGGAAACCACGATGTTGGCGCTGTGCGCATCGAAGGAGTCCGGGTTGAAGATGTTCGATACGAGGGATGGTGATGACGACGAGGAGGAGAGGAACGAATTTGGTGGAGTCGTACCGCATTGGAGGAGAGAAAGGTGCACGTATTCGACGAAAAACAGAAACGACGAACTCGTACCTTCGATATCGTGCGCGTTTTCCGGGAATGGTGGGAAAGTGCTCGGCGGGAGGAGAGAAGAGAGAGGAGTGTGCGTTTGGGATACGAACAGACCGGGACACGAGTGTCAAAAAGTTGGTTTCGATACTCAATCGAAGTTGACGAGTTGCTTTGCCACGGGGAACGAATATAACGGTTTTATTGAGAATAGCGACGGAAATATCTTTGCCGCCGGATCGTACGAGAGCGGTAATAGTATCTGCGTGTACGATTTACGAGATGGATTTAACGGGAGCGATTGCTGCGTGATGTCGATTGCGAATCCGCACAGAAACGAGAAAACGGGGAAAATGGGAGGAGGTGTGACGCGGCTGAAATTCAGCGCGTGCGGGAAAGCGTTATTTTCAAGCGCTCGGAAATCAAACTCGATTTTATGTTGGGATTTACGGGCGAACATTGACGGATCGATGATGACTAACATTCAAAGACCGAACATGAGATCAAACGCGAAAACGAAGTTTGATATCGAACCGTGCGGAAAACACTTAGTCGCTGGCGGTGACGACGGTATACTGAGATGTTTCGATCTAGATCAGAACGGGAAAGAAGTGTTCGCGTGGAAAGCGCCGCCAAAGGACGAATCGGTTTTAGTCGCCGCGTTTACATTTCACCCGTTGGCGAGCTCTTTGAAAGAACGTGTCAGCGAGGGGAATAGTGCGGATAACGATGACGAAAATCAGATAATGAACGACGTCGCGCTCGGTGCGAGTGCGAGCGGAGAGCGTTTGTATCACCCATCCACGGGCAGAAAATTTATGAGTAATAGCAGCAGCGAGAGTAGTAGTAGCAGCAGCGAGAGTAGTAGTAGCAGCAGCGAGAGTAGTAGTAGCAGCAGCGAGAGTTTAAGGAGACGCGAGGTACGGACGACGACGAAGAAAGAACCGTCAGATGGAAGTCAACGAAACGTTCTCTCTATTTGGGGATGGACGAGAGAGAAGCTTTGTGTTGTAGTGTGAAGTCGTCGTGGGTATACACGTGTGTGTTGGTCGTTGTGGTACCTCACTCGTTTTTATCAAATACCTAATTCGCCAAAAAATTCCATTCGACAAAAAAAAAGCGCAACACGCACGCACAAGAAAGCGACGAGTGCCTCGAGAGAGTAAGCAAGCATGCGGGAGAATACCCATGGTTCTCTTCATCCACCGACGCACGCGTCGTCGATCAATTCCTTCTTCCTCAAAGTGAAATTCAACATCCAATCTTCACCGCTGATATCAAAAACGGTAATCTATTTCTCGTTATTCGCTTCCATCCCGTTAAACGTGCTGTTAAAACTGGATGAGAAAGTGCTGTTTACGAGTTATGACGTCATCGCGAGATTTGAGTGGTACCGTTTGTTTACGAGTATCCTTTATGTAAATTCTGGACTATTTGGTGTGCTGTTCAATGCGTTCATCAGTTATCGATTCATATCTGACTTCGAACGACATTTGGGTTCATTCAGGTGCTTTTTTCAACTGTTTTTGAGTTTATTGTTGACGAACGTGTGGACTTTACTGTTTTCTGTCATCTTCGCTCCGTTCTTCGGGGGAAGTTTACTCTCCCCGGTGAATATCAGCGGCCCTGGAGTCCTCTCTTCTACGTTTGCGATGTGCATAGGAAATATCGTGAGAAATAGTGGGAATAGTAATGACACGACCACGATATTCGGCATCGCGCGGGTGCCGAATCAGTGGTTACCATTTGTGTTTTTGTTCTTTTGGTACATGCTCGGGAACAACTTAGTGGAAGGGTGCAGTTGCGTTTTTGTGGCGTTACGATACTTGCCGAGAATGTGTGGACCGAGCGGAGTGCCGTCCGCGGTGCAAGCGAAACGATTCGAATCCACGACGAAAATTGGACGGTACTTGTTAGAAGTGAACGGGTACGTCGACATTGATGGGTTACAACGCGGTTTTAGTTTACCAGTAAGTAGTGCGAGTGGAACTAGTACTGTCGAGCGAGCATCATTTTCAGGAAAATCTCAAAAAGTAGGGAGTAGTAGTGTAAACACGAGCAGTATTCCGCCGCCTCGCGAAAACGTTCACGTCGTGCGAATGCGCGAAGAGCGCGAGCGTAAACAACAACAAAAACAACAGCAACAACAACACGAAGAGGTACAACAACGCGGTGCCGTCGAGAACAAACGAAAAGAAGACGTAGCAAAAGCAACAATAAAAAAACCAGAAACTCGAGAGGAGCGTGCTCGCCTCGTTGCCGAGGCTATGGAAAAACGTCTAGAGAAAGAAAAGGAAAAGAAAGTAGATGAAGAAGAGGGTGGCGTTGAACAACAACAACAACAACAACAAAAAGAAGGCGAAGCTTCGCCAACAGAGCAGCAAACGAAGAAGAAGAAATCCAAGCTCCGGTCGCCGTTCAGACGGGGTAACAAAAAGTAGTAAATATTTTTATTGAAGAGTTTGTCCCTCCAAGAGAAGAGCCACACAACGAAAAATACATTAAATTAATCCCCATTAATATCTGTCGCGGAAGTGCACACGCGCGTGCGACGCCGATACGCGCAAACGCACGCGGCTCGCGATGGATGCGAGAGCGCAGTTTCGTCAGAAAGCGCAGCTCGCCGAGCTTTGCGGTCGATGGTCGGGTACGTTTTTACATCTCGCGCGCGCGGAAAAAAAGTCAACGAAGATACATTTTCTCGTTCCCGCAAAAGTATTTGAGATATCTGTTTTTTCTAAGGGGGAATCCGCGCGCACGCGGTGACGAAACGTATACTGACGAGCACTTTTCTCTCCACACGCAGACATGCGGCGCATCATGAATCAGCTCATCGTGTCCGTCGACGAAGACTTAGACGTAAGAGCGTTCCCTCGATTTCATTTTGCGCTTTTGCGGGCGCGCTCGGAGAGAGTTTTTTTTCTTTTTTCCTTCAAAATCTAAAGAATGAGTCAATATTTTCTCTTTGCCACGTGGCATATTATTACCTAACCTACTGACCTACTTACCTACAGCCGCAAGAACGCAACCTTCTCTCCGTTGCGTCAAAAAATGAAACGACGAGAAGAAGACAACAGTGGGTGATCGTGCAAACAAACATGAACCAAATGAAGCAGCAAAATATGGGAGAGGATTTTATGAACATCGCGCGAGAGTATCAAAGGAAGATCGAAGACGAGTTGCGAGAGATTTGTAAAGAGACGATTGATTTGGTGGAATGTAAGTTGTTGCCGAGGTTGTTAGGAGGAGCGAAACGTCAAGAAGAACAAGAAGAAGGAGTGCAAGAAAACAGATCCGACGAAGAAGAACATCACCACAACGAATCGCCAAAAACGGTCGCCATGTTGCTCACAGAAGCCGCTTCGCGCTCGCCCCGGTATAAGAGCGACCAGAAAATTTTCTATTTGAAAATGGTTGGTGATTATCATCGGTATTTAGCTGAGATTCAAAGAGGCGAGGCGAGGATTCCGCACGCGATGCGTTCGCAAGACGCGTATGAAAAGGCTTTGAATATCGCTCGAGACCCGAAAGCTGGCGTGGCGACGACTCACCCCGTTCGATTGGGGTTAGCTCTGAACTATGCCGTGTTTCACCATGAGATTCGCGAAGATACGAAAACGGCATTGGAAATCGCGCAAACAGCATTGGACGAAGGATTGGAGGATTTAGACGCTTTAACTGAGAATGCGAGAGCGTACAAGGATGCCGCTTTGATTTTAAAGTTGATCAAAGATAACATCTCGATGTGGCAATCGTACACTTCGTCCTCGCGGTCGTCTGGTGGTAAAGACGAAGAAAACAAAAATTTACCGGAAGGAGAAGTGGACGCGGTGCGAGAACAATTCTCAAAGGCGCACATTGAAGAGCAAAATCAAGAAGAAAAAGAAAAACAACAGGATCCAGTGGCTACGAGCAAAGAAAACAGAGAATAGAAGGAGCAAAAATACAATAATGAGTAATGCAACACGCCTTACATACTACCTACACGCTAAAAAACAAAATTATCTATTCGTTTCCCCCTACTCTCTATAAACTACGCAACCCATCTAACATCCTCTTCAAACTCTCGTTACCAATCTCCCTCATCCTTTCCACGTTCGCTTTCGGTATCCCCCTCACATTCGGATGCGAATTCACCGCTTCCGTCACGTCCTTTTCCCTCAAGATGTGTAACAAAGGATACGGCGCTCTATTCGTAAACGCGCCTGGATCTCCTAACTTCTCCTCAGAAAAAATAAAGTCTGGATGAAAAGAGACAACTTGCACTTTCCCCCTCAAATCGAGTTGATCGAGCACAGATTCGCCTCTCGCGTCGCCATTTTGTAACGCCGCGTCATCGATGATGTTTGCGAAATCGAGGAAGTTATCGAAATCGTTCACAAATTCACACTTTGGCGAGATGACGAATAATACCGTCTTCGTTATCCCTTCTTCATTGGAATCGTACGCAATCTGTCGTAACTCCCCGATGAAATCCTCCAACACGAGTTCGATGTTTTCGTGCTCGCAGACCACTATTTTCATCGATTTCTCTTCCTGGCGAACGTTTTTTGCAAATGGACAGACGTTTTCAGCGATAATAAATTTTTCCAGCCATTGGACCGTCGCTTTTTCAACCGACTCCGCGGACGGATGATGCGCCGCCGCCGCCGCCGCCGCCGCCGCCGCCATCGACGACGACGACGACGACGAAAATGCAGAAAACGAAGACGACGCGCGTCTTCTCCCCGCGCCTCGTCCTCGTCCTCGTCCTCGTCTTCGCGCGTCTTCCCCATAACCGCTTTGAGAGTCAGACACCGTTGGAAAACACGATGTCCTTCTCGCGAACCCAACCGTCGTCTTCTCTCGATTGGCGACGGCGGCGGCGACGGTTGCGACGACGACGGTGGTGGTGTCTCGGAGAAGATGTGTTCTTGACACCCCGCACTGCGCTCGTCGCAAGGCGAAGAGCATGATGTGTGACTCTTTTTTGATATGATGATGAATTATTTTGGAAAGGTTTTGTGTTTTTTTTTCCTTTTTGTGAAGAAGAAGAAGAAGAAGAAGAAGAAGAAGACAACAACTTTGAGAAAAGCGCAGCATAAATATATGCGACCAAATACGACGACGACAACAACAACAACACTCGCATTCGCGCGCCGGCTCACCGCGCGGTGTTGTAGACGACGACGACGAGGAGGACGGAAGATGTCCGACAAAGCGACGCCGGCGCGAGCGACTTTTGTTGGAGATTCGGAGCACACGACGAATGAGAGACTCACGCAATACATCGTTCTCCGAAGAGATTTATGGAGAGAAAAATCGTGGCCGCTCGGTTCCATCTGCGCGCAAGTCGCGCACGCCTCCGTTGCCGCTTTAGAAACGTTCAAAGACCACGAAGATACGAAAACGTACGTGTCGGCGAAGCGATTACAGTCGATGACGAAAGTGGTTTTAGAGGTGAAAGGAGAGCCACAGTTGTTGACGTTGAGCAAAAAGTTAACCGAAAATAAAATAGAACATTACGCGTGGCGAGAACAACCGGAAGATTACGTGACGTGTTTAGCGCTCAGACCGTACAGGAAAGAAGAGGTGAAAGGGTTATTGAAGAAGTGCAATTTAGCGAGCGACGTGAGACAGGCGGAGGAGGAGGATATAAGTGTACATTAAGAAACGTAAGAGACGGCATGACGTCACGCTTTTGTTTTTTTCAATTTCTTTGCATCGAGCACTCCTTCTGGAGCACCATTTTCTTCATCTCTCGTCATTAAAACTAAACGTTCACCATAAACTGGAAAAGGACGTGTACATCGCCGATTTCGAATTGTCTTTGCGTTCGGCGGCGTACGCTTCGACCGCGTTCATTTTCGCCCCGCTGCCAAAGTTGAACGTACGTTGCGTTTGTAACGCAGCCTTGTTCACTATTCTCGTAGTAATTCTCCGAAACCGTCCGGGATACCACTCGCCAGCATCTCGTAAGTTTGCAATAGCCACGTCTTGCCAGTGTTCGACCATGCTCATTTGCAATCCGCACGTGGACAACATGCCCCGCAACAAAAATACGCCTCGAATGGCAAAAAAGCCTTCGCGAGTGTTTTGCGTGATTTTATTCCTCGTGAACGGGGAATTTTCTAAATCCATTATGTTCATTTCGGCTAAAGTAGACGGTCTCGTGTCAAAGTACGCGTACGTTAACGCGACTAACGCTTCGTTAGTTGGTTTCTCCACGAGTACGGTACCGTGGTCGCGAACTTCCGCGGCGATGCCGTTGTAGTCTTCTGTGGACATTTTCAACGCCAATCGACACATGTGCAAGCGCTCTTTATCGGAGACTCTTTTCGTTTGTCCCCAATCGAGAATGCATAACTTCCCATCGCCTCTCAAAATGAAATTCCCTGGGTGCGGATCGGAATGGAATTGACCGCACGTGAGCATCATCTCCCCCCATGCTCGGAAAATTGAAAAGAAGACGCCGTCCCAGCCGTCACCGCCGTAATACGAGTGCGTTCGGGAAACTTGTTGCGGACAACGCGGACGTTTTCCGTTTTGACGAGCCCGATTGAAAATCGTCAGCAATTTCGCGCCTCGAACGCGTCGCATGACTAAAACTTTCTTCGTAGACGCGACGACGCGAGGCGCACACACTTTGTCGCAAATCTCCGGCGTTTGCTCGAACAGTTTCCCGAAATAATCAATCTTCTCGTGTTCAATTTTAAAATCGAACTCTTCGTCAATGACGTCTAAATATGCACGGAAGATCGTCGGTAAATCCATGCCGTTGTCCAAGTGTAACTTCTTCATCATTCGCGCGGTTCGTAAAAGCGATTTTAAATCGGAAATGACATTCTTATAATTCGCCGTTTGTACTTTCACCGCGACTTCTCTCCCGTCTAATAAGCGTCCAAAATGTACTTGAGCGATCGATGCCGTCGCACACGCATTTCTTGAAAGTTCAGAGAAGTGACTGCCTAACGGCCCTCCCAATTCCGTTTCTAGAATTTTCCGGACGACATAAAACGGCGTCGGCGGATTATCGTCCATCGTTTTCGAAAACTTCTCCACGTACGGCCTGGGCATCATCTGAGAAGCCGTGCCGGCGATTTGACCAACTTTTCTATAAAAGCCTCCAAAATCGGCGATGATTTCTGCCACTTGCTCCGCGCCCCACTCATGTTGTTGGTCCCAACTCAAAGCGCGTTTTCCCGGTTTGTCCGCGTAGAGAAGCTTGTGCTTGTGCTTGAGTAAAATGTACGACGTCATCACCGGCGCGACGCGTAAGGAGTACTCAATCGAACGCTTCTTCCTCGGGGCGACGAGTTTAAGAATCAATCGCACGGCTAAAACCTGCGCGTGAGTCACGACGAGATCTACGCACATTGGTTTCAAAGATTTGTGCGCGTTAGCGACGACTTGTGATATCAATTTCAAGTTCGGCACGAATGGAATCCCTCCTTCACTTTTTATCACGCCACTGCTGCTACTATTATTTATGCTACCAACGCGCTTGTCTGCTCTTTTCTTCATCATTCGTCGCTTCCTACTTTTCAAAGAAGAAGGAGACATCCTTTTCTTAATCTTCTTCCCGGCTCCGGTAAGCGCTTGTTGGATATCCTCCGCGTCTCTCATTTTCACCATCGCCAAAGCAAACACCATCAATCGTGCGCCTTCGTACGCGTGTCTTCCCATCCAACACCTCGCGAACGCGCACATAATGGCGTGCACGGACATCTTCCCGCACCGCCTGAAGAAAACGAATATCATCTTCGCTGGCGACAAACGTAAAAATTTGCCCGTCTCTTTCGCGACGCGATCGATCGATTGTACCAGGAAAGAGAGAATCTGTTCTCCTTCTTTCCCTCGGTATAACGCCATGGCTTTTTTCAATTTCTCTCGTCGAAATCGACTGAACGCGAGGATGCGTTTGTGCGGCGAATGCAGGCGTCTACGTTTTTTGGCGTTCGCACCCGTGAGCGAAACCGATGATGTCGATGCCGATGCCTCGGAGACATCATCATCATCATCATCCGCACCAGACGTCGCGCTCGTCCCGGCAGAAACGCTCGTCGTCGTCCCGGGAGAATTCAACAACACCGGAACAAAGCCATCATCGTCTCCTTCTCCTCCGGGATTCGCGGGAAGAGGAGGTGGAGGTGGAGGGAGTGCAGTCGTCGTCGACGCGTCGCTCACGTCAAAGCAAAGAGACGCAAAGTGCATCGGGCTTCTCCTCGTCGTCGCGCTTCGGGAGGAGGACTTTCCTTCCGTTTGGAACGATGACGTAAACGACGACGACGACGACGACCGTTTTTCCACGCGGTGGTGGTGGTGGTCGACGTCGTCGTCGCTCTTCTTCGTCGTCTTCTTCGTCTTCTTCTTCATACTCGGTGGGTGGTCTTGCTCTCCTTCGTCCCGACGACGACCTCGTGGAAATCAATCTCAAACACACAACAACACAACACGAGTGTTTTTTTTAATTTTTAAATGCCGTTTTTTTCTCAATTCTCTCTTTTTTTTTTTGGTCGTCTACTGTGTAGGGTTTAATGAATATGCACAAAAGAGAAGAGAAGACAATAAAAAAGAGGGGAAAAGTCAACAGAAGAAACGTTTAAGTTTGTTTGTTTGTTTGTTTGAGACAGAGAGAGCTTTGTTTTGTCGTCGGTCGCAACGGACGGAGAGAGAGTGTCTCTTTGGAGGAGGAGAAGAAGAAGTACTAAAAACAAACGTCGTCGTCGTCGTTATCACCGCGATGGGTGTCGACGTGAGAGAGAGGGAGAGAGAAGAAACGGGGACATTTGATTTTTTCCAAAAGCGTTGTGGGAAGAAGGACCGGGTGTTTTAGGGGAAATGCGGAGAAGAGGAGAACTGGCGACGTTCGCGTTGTCGTCGTCGTCTGAACGAGAAGAAGAAGAAGACGAGGACGACGAAGAAGAAAAGCGGCGGCAACGACAGCATCAATTCCTCTACGAAGAAGAAGAAGAAGAAGAAGAAGAAGTAAAACTTCGCGACGAGACGAATGCAGATTGCGGCCTCGTCCAAGCGAAAGGAAAATTGTTTACTTACGAAGAAGAACAAGAGGGTACGAACGAGCTCGCTCCTTTATCGGACTTTGAGGAGCTCGAATACGACGATAGCGAGTTTGACGAGGATGGTAGTGACGATGGAGGACGTGGTAGTGATGACGATGATATCGACGACGTAGAACGAGCATTCAACAGAAACGCGCTCGTGTGGCTACGTTCTGATGTGATTGACGATGGTAACAGAAGATCAACAAAGGCAAATAACATCTCCGCTGAAGAAAATGAATTACTGGCGTGGGATGAGGTGCGCGGGCACGAGAACAGATTTTCGCTTTTGGCGTCATTATCGACGACACCTTCTCTGGATTTCGATGTTCTGTATGAACGCGCGTTTAACATTAACCGAAGAGGCGTGAAAGATCTCGATTACAACTATGCCAATGGAAATAATAATTGCATTTGTGCAGACGAGTCGAATTTAGTGACGATGTGCCTCAACGCAGTCATGGGAGACTCGTCTTCGAGAAAGTTGCTAAGGGCACTTTCGTCATCTCGCGGTCTGGACGACGATGGAGTTCTTTCCGTACGATTTCGTGGAGCAAGCATTGGAGCGACGAGAAACACGATGTCACAGTTCTACGAAACTGCTCGTGAGCGAAACCGCCTTCGAGCGTTTGCTACAAAACATATAACACATGAGACCAGGGATTCAACTGCGAAGGCATTTCAAAAGTGCGTTTTGAAAATAATCCAGGCCATGGATGCGTCTTTAAGCACGTTCGCGGACGCATGCATTCAACGCAGAGTTGATGAGGAAGAAGGCGAAGACGAACCAGGAAACGAAAGAAAAACAAACCGAAAGGACGAGACTACGCTTCTCGAGTTTGCATTTCACACGCGGGATATTCGGAAACAGATTGCCTCATTGGCGGATTTGGTTAACAAGGTACAGAAGCGATGGCGCGCGATGATGCGCAAGTCTCCAACTCTTTTATCGTCGTCCTTGTCGCCTCAACGGTGTCGAAGGAGTCGTAAAACTGCCTTCTTAGGCAGTGTAGCTCTAGATGTTCTCTCACGAGAGATTCAAGATTTGCACTACAACGACTACTTGGACATCGAACTCGAGCAAAGAAGCGTGCTGAAGCTGTTTGAAATTTTATTCGTCTCGATGGTAAAACCTGCGTTGGTTGAAGGGATCGTCAACGCGTGCTTTTCATCAAACGATTCTTCTTCTTCTTGTTCGGCGAGAATCGATGATGAATACTTAACGAGCGCGTGCAACGTGTTACTTCAGAATAAAACAGATGCGATTCGAAAATTGAGAAGCGTGAAAAATTCCATGCGGGATATTCATCGAGAGGAGAAGTTTTCTCAATTTTGTACAAGCATGCGCGCGTGTAAATCGCTATTATTCTCACCAAACACACCGTGTTCCTCGGAGCACGATGATGATGCGGATACAGATTTAAATACGACTTCTATCGTTCGATTCTTTACCAAAGAATTTGATTCTCGAGAAATTTTTCGAGAAGCCTCTCGCGCGCTGGACGAAGCTATTAATTTCACGGATGCTCTCCGTGCAGAAGAAAAAGAAGCTGTCGAGTTCGAGCTGAGAAAACGAGCACGCATACAACGAGAGAAATTCGAAGCACGTGTACGCAAACACGAGATCGAACAAGAAAAAATTCGTCAAAATGCGAATGCAAAGAAGAAAGAATTAGGGGATGCGAGACGCTTGGAAATGTTTGAGCGCGCGGAGAGGAAAAAGGAGGCAAAAGTGAACGAGTTGACGGAAGATTTAGAAAGATTAGGGACGTTTAGTGGGAGCGCAGTTAAGAAAAGGGTACGATTGATGGAAAGTCAAATGAATCGTTCAGACAGAGAAGGGGTGAATAGTTCTTTACAACAGGGAGAGGCTGATGAAGGTTTCGATAATGCTGTTATCGCGGACGAACAGAATCACGCGGCAGCAGAAGCAGAAGCAGAAGAATCAAAGGAAGTAGAAAAGCTGGTAGAACAGACTGCCCCGACTGTCGACAGCACGATGGAAACGTATCTTCCTCGTCCTTTACGGATATCTTCTTCTTTCCTATCATCGAACTTCGTCATGTGTAAACGGTCAATCGTGGATGTCACCGCGAGTAACCTATGGGCGTTTCTCGATTTCCTTCACGAAAAGGTCTCCAGAGTTCACGTTTCCTATCTTCTTAAAGACCACGAAGTTGTGAGTCACGCGAATTATATCGCCGAAATTATTTTTGGTTTGAGTGGTGATGTCATAGAAACGCTCTGTGAGAAAAAGGACGATGCATCGGATGACTATGGGGACTTCGCTTCCTCTCAAATTACCTACTTCACGGATGATCAAATGCGAGAGGCTCTGGAACGCGCAAATATTTCTTCGAATGTCGTTCAAGATCGATTTATAATCATATATTCGAAGGATAATAATATACGGAATGATAATAAGAAATCTATCAAGTGCCTCTCGTATGTGCTTCCGGAACAGCTACAGCATTCGAATCTATTTGGTACCGATTTTGAAGAAAAAATTGAAGCGGTTTCAGCATTTGTTTTGAGATTGAAATCTGTTCTCGCGACGTTGCAAAATCTACGAAAAATTTCAAACGACCTCGACCGCGCCACGTACATTAACGATGGTGACTGGAAGTTAGATCACGCGTCAAAGGAGACGACCGTATCAAGAAGAAGATTGCGAAGTTTCCAAGAGCAACTTTTTGAGTTGGAGCGGTTTGCGAAGCAACTCGAAAGATCGTGTGGAGAAAATATTCGACACGCGACGGATGTATTGAATGCTTCAATGAACGCATCCGCTGAAATTGATGCGACTGATGCAAAATCAATGATTTCAAAGTGGTTAAACGCGTGCGTGGCGGCTTCTTTCGCGTCGAAGGATTTGGTGAGGACGAGGAAAGTCGTAGAAGAGGGGTTCCGAAACATTTTGCTTTTTGCCCAGCAAACGTTCAACGCATACAACGATGCAGATCCGAGTGCAATCCTAGACAACGCTGTATTTATTAGTACCTCGAAGGGTTTGCGAGGAGAGTTCATAGGGAGCGTCGTTCGAGTATTTCAAAGTTTTAGTTCAAGGTTTTAGCTTTTTTAGTTAGAAATGCAAAATGTATAGGTACGTACGTACATACAATACCCTTTTTGACGTTAATAAAAGCCTACTCACACATAACTCTCGGGCTGCACGACCCCTGTATTTCGATCTTTCAACTCGCCGTAACCATGCTCCAACAAGCTCGCTAAGTCTTCTCCACTCAACTTCGTCAATTTATCCAACAGATCTTGCGTTGCAATCTCCACTTCCAAATCGTCATCCTCGAGAAGTTCGCTGAGGAAGGGAATGGCCTCGGGGAGCAAGACTAAGTATTCTTCTTGGGTATTCTCGACAATTTTTTCGAGGGTGGCGATAACGAGAAGTTTCGCTCTGGAGTGCTCGTAGTTTCTCGACACATTGAGAATGTTTCGGTGCAACGTTTTCCACAGCGCTTCGTCTGGTGCCGCAGCAAAAAGGGCGGCACAGCACCCGACGCACTCAGCGCCAAGGTTGAGTTTTACTCCAATGGATTCGTTTCCACTAATTTCCTCCATTTCATCTTCACCGTTGTCCAATAATTTCTCGAGCGTATTCATTTCGTATTCTCTACTCTCTTTTGGTGGATCTTTGGCCAAGTGCTTCGCAACTAAAGGTGCAAACTGGTTGAATCGTTCTTGCGTGAGGAAATTGACTGAGTCATACGCGAAACACCGACGCAAAGCGGCAAGCGCGAATGCCTTCATGCGCCACTCATCCATCACATCATTCTTGTTTTTGTTACTCTTTTCCTCATCTCCCTTCTTTTTCTTCTTCCTTTTACTTGAATCTATCATATCCAATGCTTCATCGTCTAGGCAAGCCGCGGTTAAATCTAAGACATGTCTATAAAATGGTACGAAAACAGCTCTCAACTGGTCCGCCAAAGCGCTTGTCAATCGAAACAACGCCGATAGTCGCCATCTCGCGGCATCTTTCTCCGCGGCTCTCGCTTTAGCCCACTCAACGCATTTTGCATAAAATGGCGTGAACTCCTTCTCGGTACATTTGACCGCTAAATTCGCCACCGCGTGAACAGCTAACGTTTCCACTTGTTCAACCTCCAATGTGCTCGCATCGTCTTCCTCCGCGAATTGTCGTCGAACATCCATCGCTTCCAAAGCAATCGAAAACAACACAGATCTGTGCGCAGGCGTTGCATCCTTGCGATCGGCAATTTTGTTTGAAACTTCCAAAAACGCCAATCTCGAACGCAATGCCTCGTTTGCCGTGCGTGCAGATTCGCTCTCGCGAATGAAAGTTACCCAACACTCTTCCAGAGGAGGCATGAGTATGCGGCATTCGAATGCAGTCGCTAAACGTTCCGAACGTAAAGCTGCAGCGGCATTTTTTGCAGCTATGAGAGATGTCAGGTTTGTTTTCACGCTATCTCTGCTCTTCTTCTTCGTCTTATTAGCAGTACTTTCGCTTTGTTCTGCTCCCTCATTCCCGTCACCTGTCTTTGCGCACAACACTGGATGCGTTGCGACGGTCAAAATATCTAATAGGTATGGGCTCATAAACTTCGCTAAATGGTCTTCACAGAACGCGTCAATCGCGGAAATCGTAGCTGTTAAAACAACCAAAACGTTCTCAGGCGTTTCACCATTCCTCGCAGCAGCACTTTTAGAGCATATCTGCGTGGCCAATTTGGCGTTTCGAGTCATTGCCGGCGCTGCGAGCGCCAATGCGCCGATAAACTTCGGCCCGGTGGCTCGAGCTATTTGCGCAAGGCACATAGCGGCTGAACCCAGAACATTCGAGGTGGATGAATTAATAGCTTTCAATGCGTTTGCTTCTTCCGCGTCTCTTGCAAAGCAACACTTTTCTGCAACCTGTTTCGCAGCGTTCACCAACGCATTTGCATAATGCGTCGCGTCTTCGTCACGCCCAAATCGCATGCCTGCCGCTTCCAGTGCGACAAGAGCCGCTTGACGAGCATTCGGAGTGCCGTCCCTGATGGCCAAAGATGCGAGTTCGTCAATGAGTTTCAAGCCAGCAATCTTAATACTCTCGTTCGATTCTCTCTGTTGTTTCTTGACGGAAATAGTTAAATCTCTGAGCGCGTTCTCGTTGTTTTGCAAACGATCGGTGAGAAGATTCAACGCCGCCTTGCGCACTGATGATTCTTCACGAGACAACAACGGCGTCAACGTTTCGAGAAACTTGCCGGGGTGCAAAACTGCATCAAGTGCGGAGAATAAATCTCGTCCTGCTTTAGAAGCGGAAGGACCACTGGCAAGTGATGCCTTCGTATCGAGCAACGTCAATGCTCTTTCGGCTAACAATGAATATGCCGTTTGCAATATGCTCGCGTTTGCAGTAGAACGTGCGCCAAATTTTTTCTGTGCGAGAAGAAACGATCGAGTGGAGATGAATCGCGAAGCGGCGTTCGCAACTACGATGACACCTCGGCTCGTTTCTGAGCCTCTCGAGGCGGCAATCTGTTTTCATAAAAAGGAAGAGAAACGTGAGCGTCGAGACAAAGAAGAGAAGCTAAGACGAAAGAGTTTTCGTCGTCGTCGAAATGAATTTCTCAGAAGGAAAGCAGCAGATCGTTTGAAGTTCTCATCAATAAGAAATCAGAATCCTGACACAAATACGAATTCTTCACCGAAATATATGCGACAAACGAACGATTTTAAAGTCACGCGCGAATAAGAAAGAGAAAAAAATCGCACCTTCATAGCATCTACCAGCGATACTACAGCATTGACGGGCTTTTCGTGCCCTAAAAGGGTCATAACTAAAGCTTTAACCCACGTGCTGGATTCCGATTTGTTGTTGTTTTTATTGTCTTCGTCTTCGAGCTCATTGTCATCGCCATCATCATGATCTTCATCTGCGTCGTTGTCAATATCCATGGCATCTACAGTTTCACTCGTCGTTTTCTTCGAATTATTTTGATACAACATCGCGTACATCTTCTTTTTGTGCGCTACGGCGGACTTTTCCAAACTTTTCCTCTTTTCGAGCACTTGCAAAATCAATTCAGACAAGCCTTTCGAGCCTTCAGGACAGGCGCGAATGAGCGCCGCGCACAAAGGCGCGCGTCTTCGCTCGGGTGCTCTCGTCGACGCTTCTACGATGGTCCAAATGACTTCGCTAACGTCTGCTTTTCCCGAGGAGAGCCACACGGGCACGACAGATTTCAAAGCGTTTTCTAAAGCTCTTTGTAAGGTAACGTCGTCGTTTTCACCGGCGATTCTCGAGAGCGTCGTGGCAACGTCCACGACTTTCTTCACGACCATTTCTGGCTTGATCTTTGCCATCTCGGAAAGAAGCTCTAAAGCTGCTGCGCGAGAACTTCCTTCGGACGCCTTAGATGCAGACACGCAAATAAGATCGATGTCCCAACTATTGACCATTTGATCGCAAAGCTCAGCTAACTTTGTTAAAGTTTGCAAACTTAACGTCAACGCGTACGAACGCTCAGCGATTTGTTCACTGAGCTTCGTTTCAACATCATTCTTGTTGTCATCATCACCTTCGCTCATGATTTCATCGCCACCATCTTCATCGTCACTCGACGATGAATTGCCATCTGTGCCATAAAAGCGTTTCTTTTTTTTCTTTGAAGCGTTTGCTGCATTTTGTTCTTTTAGCGCTTGGCGACGAATGTCTTCCTCGATATCGATTTCGTTTTGCGCAAATAGAGCCCGACATAGATTTTGGCACGGACTAATCAATGCATCTCGATTTACTGCCGTATTCGAACGCCAAGAAAACACTTCCATAGCGGCGATTGCGTTCGCTAACGAATCGCCTTCCGTGAGACCGATGACGACATCTTTGTCATCAAATTTGCACGCTCCGGAAATAGCTACGACGGCATCTTTACAATCGAGTGGAACTGAGGCAATTGCATCTCTTGCAGCTGCGCGAGCGGTTTTATCACCATCACTTTTATTCGCTTGGAACAAAACGTCTAAAACTTTTGCGCGCGAAGTAGGCGGTAATTTCATAAGCGGATAGCTCCCGCTCGCTATTTGCTCGAAACAGGCGATGCGAACGGAAACTGAAATTTGAGATTTCATGGCGTTCAAAAACGCGTCAAAAGCAAACTTACCAGACGTTATTTCTGCCGAAGAAGCGAGCTTTTCTCCAACAAAACATCGAACTGCTTCGATGGCGAAAGCGGCAATTTCAAGTTGCTCGGGTGCAGTCACATCGAAATCAAAGCAAACGGCACGCTCAAGGGCTCGGGCGATTTCAACAGCTTTGATTTGGTCGTCTCCAACGCCTCTCAAAATGAACAAGAGAATTCGCGCGGCATGAGGATTCATCAGACAAAAGGATGAGGACGACGTAGCAGATCCATCGCTTTTACCTGGTCTAAACAAATTTTCCGCTTTCACTGCCGTGATTGGCTTTAACAATCGTTTCGTATCTTCAATTGAAATTTTCACGCTTCGCATAGCGGTCCTCACGGCACTCGCTCCATCGATGGTGATGTGAGCTCTGGCTTTCGCAACAGCAGCAAAAGGCGCAAACCCGCTCGTCGTCGGTGCGCAGTATAAGGCATCTGCGGCGGCTCGACGAACAGAGGACACCGAGCTGGCACAGGCGACGAGGAGCGCAGTTACTATTTCGTCGGAATCTTTGGAGTCCTCGATTTCGGATTGAATCATCTCTAAAGCAATAATTTTGGCTCGTGTTCTTGATGCGAAACTTTGTTCATTCGTTCCGTCCTCGACGATAATTCTGGAGGCGAGAAATTTCGCTGAATCTACACCACGGCGGCTCGATGCGTCCAAACATTTGCGCAATAAATCCTGCAAGATCGTTTCGAGCAATTCATTTGTTTCTTTGCTTTCGCTTCCGGCAAGCATATCAAAAGACTCGATCAAAATCGTCTCAGCGACACTACTTCTCGCATCCTTCTTTGAGATTTTAGAGAACAAATCTTTTACCAGGTCTCGAGAGACTGAGGAAATCCAAGGATGAGCGCTCGACGCTTCGCTGAGAGAGAGCCAACACTCGATTGGGATTTTACCATCCTTCAGCCGCTCGTCGAGATGAGACCGAGATGCGCTGCCAAACCCAAGACATCCTTGCTCCCAGTCGTCTTTCAATACCGCCCAGATGCTTTTTCGGATGGTATCTTCCACGAGAGAAGAAGAAGAGGAGGAAGCGCTCTCTGCCAAGGCAGATTTTAGCGATAAAAGAAGCGTGAGCTTCCCAGCGCTGTCTGCGTCGCGGTACGATTCGCGAACCCACAATTCGAGATCAAACTCTCCTATCACCGGTGCCTTCTTCGCGGCTTGATTGAATCCATAACCAATGGCATGTATGACACTCGCTGCTATTCGCGCGTCACCTTCATGTCGCACATCTTTCCTCGATCCGCTACTCTTAGCGTCTTCGGCGGATGAGAAGGCTTGCTCGATAGCTCTTTTCTCATCCACGAAACCAAGTAAAATGGGATGTTTGCATCTGGATGCGTCTTTTATAACCGATCGAGCAACTGCGCGCGAGTGCGACGCTGAAACTGCGCCGTAACACGCAAAGGCGGCTGCTTTATCGCGCAAAGTTCTCAACTCGTCGTCTTCGTCGTCGTCGTTGTCGTCGTCTTTATTCTTGTCTTCCCTGTCATCTGACATTATCCTGCGCAGTGCAGCGTACGCTTTCTTACAAACTCTACGTTCGACGTCCGCGACCTTATTTGCTTCTCGCTCGTTCGATCTCGAACTCAACTCACTAGC
>Ga0115011_10001251_pt1 | contig 18455 bp, 18 predicted proteins | sample TroAtlMetagenome_2_FD_88705 | JGI IMG/M metagenome (GOLD analysis project Ga0115011, IMG submission 88705) | Marine eukaryotic phytoplankton communities from Atlantic Ocean - Tropical Atlantic ANT8 Metagenome | ecosystem: Environmental > Aquatic > Marine > Oceanic | place: Tropical Atlantic...
AAACCTTGAGGCCCGCATGTTCTTCTATCAGATCAATAAGTGGCGCTCTTCTCCATGGGGAGGTTAGGTCAATTTCTTTTCCGTCATAAGTGATAGTCGCTGAACCTGTGAGTTCGACAGCGAGATGCTCGATAAGGCTTTCCGCCAACTCCATGATGTCGTTCCAATCAGCATATGCCTGATAGAGCTCAAGCATTGTAAATTCTGGATTATGTCGGGAAGAGATCCCTTCGTTCCTGAACACTCGAGCTATTTCGAATACTTTTTCGAAGCCTCCAACAATCAACCTTTTTAGGTACAATTCGGGGGCAATCCTTAGGTAAAGTTCTGTATCGAGTGCATTATGATGTGTTGAAAATGGCCGAGCCAGAGCACCACCCGGAATGGGGTGAAAAACTGGAGTTTCTACCTCTAAGAAATTTTTGCTTTCCAACCATCGGCGCGTAAGTGAAAGCATGTTGCTTCGCATTAAAAAGGTTTCGCGGGCTTCTTCTGTTACCCACAGATCAACATATCTTTGCCGGTAACGTAAGTCTGGATCTGTAATACCATGCCACTTATCGGGGAAAGGCCTAGTAGCTGGAGCTAACACTACCCATTGTTCAACTTTTACTGATAGTTCGCCTCTCTTTGTCTTCATGATCTCGCCTGAGATCCCAATCCAATCTCCAATATTGAGACTTGTGAAAGATTCATACTCAGGAGTTATCTTTGCAGGTGCAAATAGTTGAATACGCCCAGTCATATCCTGTAAGTCGCCGAATGCGACCTTGCCTTGTACTCGGCGTAGCATGAGTCTTCCGGCAATAGTTACGCTCTTGCCTGAGCTCTCACCTTCCGCTAGCGAATCATTTTCGTCGCGAATTTCTTGCGTAGTTGCGGTAACGGAGAATTGGTAAGGAAGTTCCATATGTGACTAAGTGTCGCAGGCGTTGGGGCACATTACTTGGAATTAAAGAATTCTCTTTGTTCTGGAATGCATAGATATCGCTAAAAGGCTTTGTCTACTGGATTCCGACATATGGGTCGACATTATCAATCAATCTCGCTTCCCCAACGTTTGCAGCTAGAAGAATTCTTGATCCTTCTTTAATCTCATTGATACTTTTTAAAGAACGACCTTCGACTATTTCAATATAATCGAGACTGACTAATGGTTCGGTGGTAATTTCTTCAATGATTTGAGCCATTATTACCGAAGCTGATCTCTCGCCTGACTGGACAGTTTCTGAAGCTTTCTGTAAGGAACGCGAGAGAACTGTCGCAGATTTACGTTCCTTTGGTGTTAAGTATGCATTCCTGCTCGAAAGGGCAAGCCCATCTGAATGCCGAACAGTTGGGCATCCGAAGACACGAACTCGAAATGATAAATCATGTGCCATTTTGGAAATAACTTGGAGCTGTTGCCAGTCTTTTTCTCCGAAATAAGCATTACATAACCCAGCGATGTTAAAGAGTTTCGCTACGACTGTAGCTACACCAGAAAAATGTGTCGGCCTTGATTCCCCTTCCATATTGCTCGTCAGGTCTTTGATTTGGATTGAAGTAAGAACCTGCTGAGAGTACATCTCTTCATGAGAAGGAGAGAAAAGCAGATCAACACCAGCAGCGTCACATTGCTCTTTGTCATTGTGTAGATCTCGAGGGTAGCTGGAAAGGTCTTCCCCTTCAGCGAATTGAAGAGGGTTAACGAAGATAGTAACTATCGTTATGTCGTTTTCTTTGATGGACTGTTCAATTAATGAAATATGGCCTTTGTGGAGAAATCCCATGGTTGGGACAAGTCCGATAGTTTTCTTTTGCGCTCTGACTTCATCAAGGAACTCATGCATTTCGTCTATTCGTGAAATTACTCTCATATATCCACATTTTGGGATTTGGTTAACTGTGTTGCAAATTCTTGCGCTGCTTTAGATAGACAACCATATAGAAATCTTTCATTTTCTGGAAGAGCATCTAGATGCAATTGGATTGTGGTTATATCTCCTCTGGCTGCAGGACCTGTCAGAGATTTTTCTGCTCCTAGTATTTTACGAGATTCTAAAGTTCCCTGAATAAGATTCTCGTAGGCCTCGAAGGGGACACCCGTGATTTCACAGATCCTTTCAACTTGTGCCAAGAGAACAACTAAATGATTTGCAGCGATGCAGGCTCCAGCGTGGTAAATCGCTCTTTTCTCTTCAGGTACGTGGAAATATTGACCTCCGAAAGCCTTGGTAATATCTATTGAAATCGGATCTCCAGCGACAGCAAACCATGCTCCCGCAAGGAGTCGGTTTACCCCCACTGAAGAGTTAGGCAAGGAGAGGAGAGGATGGCAAGATGCTACTCGTTTATGTTGTCCCAAAGGGCTTAGAGTAAGCGATCCAGAGACGTGAACGATAGCAGCGGATTCATTCGTATCTATTTCCTTAGCGATGTCACCTACTAATTTATCTGGAACTGTTAACAGGACGAGATCTACCCCTTCTGCAGATTTTGAAATATCATCATTTTTCCCTAAAAGCCCTAGGACTTCCCATCCAATTTTTTTAAAAGCATTAGAGAAACTTAATCCGGCCCTACCAGGCCCTATAACCCGTACACGCATGTGCTACCAATCTGCAATCCGTTTAACTTGACCCTTATCTGGGTCATTCCAATCTTTAAGAAACACTGGCGCTAACTCTCCTAAAGGAACCATTACGAAAGCTCGTTCTCTCATCCGTGGGTGAGGAACTTGAAGATCAGGATCTTCTGCTTCTTGCCCTTCTACCCAAAGGACATCTACATCTAGAGTGCGAGGACCCCAGCGAATCTCTCTTTGCCTATCAGCGTTTTTTTCTAATGCCTGCGCGAGTTCAAGAAGAGCTCGCGGATCAAGGTCTGTTTCTAATTCAACCACTATGTTCAGAAATTTGCTTTGGTCTGGTCCGCCAATTGGGTCAGTTTCATATACACCGGAAATACCAACTAGGTTGGGAATTTCTTCCACGGCATCTCTAAGGTATTTCATCCGGTCACCGAGATTTGATCCAAGTCCAAGAAATGCTTGGGGCATATTAGGACCTCTATTCGGTGGTGATCTCTTCGAAGTTTGGGCTCTCTTGAAATTGAGAGTCTTCATCTTCCATGGACGATTCTGGCTCTTCGTCAGGAGTAAGTTCTTCAGGTGATGGAAGCTCCATAGCTGCTGAAACAATCTCTCTCCCATGTGAGCCTATAACTCGATTAATCATCCGTTCAATAACGGTTACAGCTTTGTGAGGAGTGTCAACAAAACCATTCCATACCAGGTATCCAGCCATAGTTCCGCCAATATCGTCGCCAACATCTTCATGGTGCATCAGAAGTCGTTCACCGTGAGCGATAAGTTTATTCAGATCCACGTACAAAACTCCGAGGACTTCATGTAGGTGGTCATCGATAGCTATCGGACGGTGGACATAATCAATATCGAACTCTTCGTAATTGTGAAGATTATGTGCGGCAGGGATGATGGAGATGACGCGTTTAAAGTCATTTCTCCGAATCCAGATTAACTCCTCAATACGTCTAACTTTCCGATGCTGTGGCCCATACCCTCCTGGCCGCTCACATACAGCGAGTCGATCTTTCACAATCCATATGAGGTTTCGGGGCACTATTCCTTCTGCCCATTTTCCTCTCATGTTCATTAATGCCAAAAAAACTCCAAACAAAAAATAATAAATACTAGGCGGAGCTTAGTGTTGTTCTTAGCTTCAATGTGAAGGTTTACGAAATATTTTTAAAATTTTTTCTGTGCCTAACGCTTAGGTTTGGTCATAGCTCCATAAGTCAGACAGGTTTCTATACCGCTGAGCCACATCAAGTCCATAACCGATAACAAAATCTGGTGGAATTTCAAACCCTATATACTTGAGACCTAAATCCCCCGCTTGTCTTCCAGATCGAACAAGAAGAGCGCACACTTCAAGGGAGGATGGGTTACGCGAGTTCAATATTTTTCGAAGATAATTGAGTGTTAATCCGCTGTCGATAATGTCCTCGACAACGATCACGTCGCGACCGGTAAGTTCTATATCAAGATCTTTAACAATTCGGACAACTCCACTTGTCTTTGTTGCATTCCCATACGAAGAGACCGCCATGAAATCGAATTCAACTGGTAAATCGATAGCTCTGGCTAAATCAGCCATGTAAATAAAGGCTCCTTTAAGAACACAGATAAGCAATGGAGAGCGGCCTTGATAGTCCTCTGTTATTTGCTTGCCTAGATCCTGAATCCGGTTATGTATTTCTTCTCGTGTGAGAAGAACCTCTCCTGGGGGCTTTAACTCTTTAGTCATAACGTCGGAACCCTACTCCAAATAAGAACTGCATGAGTGCATGGTTTCATATAGCTTCAGGTTTCTCAATTCGTAGCACTCTGTCTGTCCGAGCTACTCTCCACCCCTTACCAATATCTGTTGCGACTGATTCAAGAAAGGCAACATCAAGAACACGATCGATAGTTGCTAGATCCGGTGGATGGTCATCACCTCGTGTTTTCCAAATCCAATTTCGTATGGCCTCTCGAGAAATAATTTTAGGAGCATTTTCTAAAGCCCTTGAATCAGTGGGGTCAATTTTTCGTGCTTCTTCCGATATAAAGGTACTTCCATCTCGGAATAGCTCTGCCTGCCTTACAAGAATTGGGACAAGGTCTCGTTCGGCAATCTCACAAACCAGCGGAAGTAGTTCGTGACGTATACGGTTTCGTCTGAATTGCGGGTCCAGATTACTTGGGTCTGTAACCGTTTGAATATCAAGAGAAGAGCACAATCCTTCAGTTTCTGATCGGCGTAACTGAAGTATCGGCCGGTCATTTGAGGGCGTTATTCCACTCATTCCTTGCCACGCGCTTCCTCGAAGTAAAGCGAGAAGAATAGTTTCAGCTTGATCATCAGCAGTGTGCCCAGTTAAAACGTTTTCAGGAAGAATACTGTACCTAGCTTTCCGTGCACGTTCTTCTAAGTTCGGGCCAGCTTCAACATGGATAGTTCTGGATTCAAATTTTGCTCCGAAGCGTTCAGCGGCAAGAGCAACAATGTCGGCTTCGTTCTCTGAGTCTGCTCGTATGCCGTGATCAACGTGAATGGCAGTAACTTCTAGTCCTGCTGAAGAAGCTAGAGCAAGTAGAGCCATTGAGTCTGGCCCTCCTGAAACAGCACAATCAACAGGCCTATCAGGAAAGGAGCAGCGCTCGAGTAGAGATTCGATTTTGTTCTTCACTTTAGTTTCTTCTCAACTTCGCTCGAACCTCCGGATTAGGTTTCGGTAGAACTTTTTCTTTCTGACTCTCCTCTTATTCGGCTAACCCAAAGGTCAGGAAGCTGGATTTCCTCCATAGATGGGAGATTCTCTGGCTTTTCCCATGCACTATTGAGCAACTCCTTACCTCCTGCAGTTTCTACTGCGGAAATAAAGGCTTCACCGGCCTGATACTGATTCAGTTTTGCTTCTAAGCCGATAATTTTTTGAAAGATCCTGCTAAATCCTTTTGCAGAGTTTCGGCGATCACGAAGGGTTTTAGCGAAATAACCTGCACTTGGGATGTGATCTGCTCCGGCACGGTCCATAGTGACATCACCATGTCCTTCAAGAAGGCTCATCATGCCTGAAATTTGGTTAATTGTTTCTCGTTGTTTGGGTGTTGTGAGAAGGTTCGGGATACCGCCTTCTGCAAATGGGTCTTCGCCGTTTTTTTTAGCTTCCACTATGCGCTTGATCGCTTCTTTGAGAACTTCAGGGTCAGGGTCAACCGTGTCAAGAGTTTGGTTTACTAATCCAAGGAAGTGTTCTCGTAACCAAGGAACGCCAGTGAATTGGGCCCGATGGGTGCATTCGTGAAGCGCTAACCAGAGGCGGAATTCTTCAGGGGGAAATCCATACTTTTTTTCAAGAGCTAACACATTTGGCCCTACGTAGTACACCATGTCTTGATCTTCAGGATTTTCGTCTTCAACTATGAGTAGATCATATTGGCCGAGGACACGGCCTGACATCCAGCCGAGAAGCATCCCCATTTCAGCCCCACTAGCTTTAATACCAAATTCTCCTAAAAATGATTTCTCTTTTTTTGCGAGTTTTCCTTCTAGAGGACGAAGAAGACGTTGGAAGGAGTCTATATTCGCCTCAATCCACATTGGTCGGTCCGCAACTCTACCTCTTGCATCTCCCATATGTGAATAAAGTCCTGTTTCTTCCGCTACTAGTTGTTCTGCCTGAGCAGTAAACCGTTCGAAATCTGGAGCAAGTGTGGCATAGTGATAGGGGGAACTAGAAGCTCTACGCTCGCCTATTCGAACAGCAACTCGGCGAGCAAGATCCCAATCAACCGAATTGTCTTGCACCTTTAAATATCCGGCGTTTGTCTCTTGTAACGGGGAGGATATTTCGGCTTAACTACTTTAAGCAAGTAGCCTCCTATCACCGCGAGAACAGTCAGAATGGTAGCTGGTGTGAGAACAACGGCAATCCACCAATGCCATTCATTTGCTGCAAGAATATCCATGGTCTGATCGTAGACGCGAAAAGGGGGCATCTGACACCTTAAAGAAGGGAATTACAGAATTCATAAACTGCCATACCTATGTGAAAGCGTTGAGACCTTCGTTAGAAGATATCCGATGCGCTTACTAGGAACAGTTTTGCCCACTGACGCCACGCGCGCACAGCGGACGGATCTCCGCGCTGATAACTTCATAGCTTTCTAGTCGACTGAGTTGCTTCTCCGCAGTAAGGGTCAACCGGATCCCGCTTGCAGCGTCATCACACCAACCTCGAATATCGAAGGTCACGTCACCGCCAGTGAGACGCGTTTGCAGGTCTGAAAGGACAATTTGGGTTCCAACGCCAGCATATTCTGGACATGCACCCCCAAAGATATTTTGCACATCTACTTCAAATCCTTCCAAGTCTGAACGCACAAGACCTACCAGTCCATATCCGCTCCATGCTGCACTCGAGTCAGCAAGCATGCTCACATAAAAGCTAGGGACCCAACCGTGAAAGCCGTTGTAGGTCATACAATGCCAAATCGTATACGGCCATGTATTCGAAGCAATTTGGCGTGACCAACCCTCGTAACCTATGGACTCCTCCAACGCAGGGATAGTGAGAATGACGGACGAACTCACATCCGGATCCTCATATAGATTCAAAACCTCCCCGTATCCGACCATGACAGCACCGGGAGCTTGGGTGAAGTCGTAGAAAAGTTCATAATCTACTCCGATAGTCGTGTTGCAGTTCCCAATCGTGGGAGGTGGAGGGCCGGAAGAGCCACTATCAGCACTGGAGCCGCCACCCTGGTCAGGTTCCTGGGAGCCTTCTTCAGGGACGTCAGGAGGTGAGGTTTCTTCAGCTTCTGCTGCCTCGTCCTCTTCTGCAGCGACTTCCTCGAAGAGCGCAAGCTCATCCGACGTCAATTCAGAAGCACACGTTTCTATTGCCTCATCAGCGGCTTGATCGAATTTGGGAGTTTCCGCATCAGAAGTTATGGCGTCTAATAACCGCTGATAGGGGCCGCCAAAAATTTCTCGTGTCGTATCCACGATGCAAATAACGAATGCTTCATTTTCGATTGGGATGGAGGAAGCGAGTATGTCGATAAGAGTTTCTCTCACTGGGCCACTTTCTTCAGGTGACTCCTCATTCGCGTTATCAGATGCTTGTTCCGAAGTTCCCTCAGTGGTTTCTTCGGATTCCTCGTCCGAAACCTCCTGAGTAGATTCTTCTTCGGAGTTCTGCTCTGAGGCCTCCTCAGAGGAACCTTCGGATGATGAAGACGAGCTCGTTTCTGAGGAACTGGAGTCTTCACCCGAAGAGCTACATGATGTCATCGCCAATATTGTGAACACCGAAAGAAGCATGAAACATTTCATGTATTTTTCTACTCTGCGAATTAGAACGTTACCCATATCGACCTCCAGTAAATTTTTCTAAATAAACAATACGCGAAAAAAATTGATAAGGGAAAAATACTTAAAAGAATAAGTGCTAGAGATCAGAGATCGTGATGTCTTTCAAGTCAATTCGCTGCAAAGATTCACTTATTCGAAGTTGAAGTGAAGGCGGTGCTTTGTCCGTCGCCCGCTGTGCCATGGCTAATTTGAAACGTATTTCAAGATCAAGCGCATTCAAACACTGCATGCATGAACCGAAATGACTTCTCACTGCTTGAATTAATTGAGGATTCGGTACACCTTCAAGGGCCTGAGTAATGAGCAGCGCAGAATCTTCACACTTATGGGCATCTGAGGAAGCGCCATGGGGCATTTCAGAATATTTCTGACCTAAACCATCATTTTTCTCGGGAAGATCTATCATGCCCTGCCACCTACTCCAACTATTTCTGGCTGCCTATCTCGAGATCGTTTATCTTGGGTAGACCCGATCAGAAGTCCCCTTTTGCTTGCGAATTCCAGAAGGTCTTTCTGAAGCTTTGCCCTCCCACGATGCAAACGTGACATCACAGTTCCATCAGGGATTTCTAGTATCTCGGCTATTTCCTTGTAAGAAAAACCTTGGACATCCGCGAGTAGAACTACTTCTCGGTATTGAGTTGGCAGAGTCTCAACAGCATCTTTGATTTCATCTTCTGTTAAACGTTCAAACAGCTCATCCTCAGCGCTCATCCCTAACGTACCAGAGTGAATACCTCCTAAACGCCGATAAAGGTACATATCCTCAATCTCATCGAGGTCTTCTTCTTCAAAGCCCCGTTGCTTCTTGCGATAACTGTTTATGAAATTATTTGTGAGTATCCGGAATAACCAAGCTCGAAGATTTGTACCTTCTTCAAAACTTGAAAATGCCCGATACCCCTTGAGGTATGTTTCCTGCACTAAGTCTTCTGCATCCGTTGAATTCTTTGTAAGTCGAAGGGCATGCGAGTAGAGCTGGTCCATGAAAGGCATAGCCATAGGTTCAAATTCAGCTTGATCTGCCATATTTATAGTCTACAGACGAAAGAAATAGTGGACTCCTTCGCAATTTCTATTTCTCCGTCTTTCTTCTATATTTCGTATCTGAGCCCGAGAGGGGAATTGAACCCCTGACCTATTCATTACGAGTGAATCGCTCTGCCAACTGAGCTACCCGGGCAAGAACTCATACCGTAGCAACACATATGCGGGTTGACGACCTAGGTCATGTTTCTTCATCTGAAAGAGAAATAAGTAGTGCTTGAAGTAGAAGACTTTCATTCGGGTTTCTTCTAAGTGCCGCGTTTGCTCTGCGGATATGTTCAACGGAACGAATAAGAGCATCAGAGGGAGTTTCTTCAATCTTTTCACGGAAAACATTTGCTAGCGTCGCAAAGCCAAACTGAAGTTCATCGATTCTAAAACGGCGGACTTCTCTTTTTTGTTGAGCCTCAAACTCTTTTCTTCCAGATCCACGAAGACCTAACGTTTCTTCGCGCTTTCGCAATTCTTCTATTTCCTGAAGATGCCGCTCATCGATCATAACCTGCGCTTCATCAAGACTATTTCGAATATTTTCAACAATCTCAGCTATTAGATATCCCTCTTTGTTGAGACGATCAGGGATTGATCGCCACAACAGGAACCGGTCAGTGACTTTAGGGTCGTTAATGAGATCAGATGCCCGATGTAGATCTCCTCTCGAAGCAAGGGCTACTGTCTCGGCGGTTGTATCATCAACGTTCTGGTCAAGAAGCCAATCAAGGATTCCAGAAGTTGAAATTGGTTGAAATTCTAATGTCATGCACCGTGAAGCTATCGTGACTTGCTCATCAGGGATGTTCTCCCCGAGAAGAATAATTATGGTTGAGGGCGGCGGCTCTTCGAGAGTTTTCAGGAGTCGCCCTACTACGGTGGCATTTGCGGTGTGGAACCGATCAGCAACAATAATTTTCTTTGCACTCTCCACTGGAGTTCGGCTGGCTTCATTGATTAGTATCTGTACTTCTTCATCACGGTACTGGCTTCCCTGTGGCGATATTCGAACTAAATCTGGGTGTTCACCTCGAAGCACTAGGCGCACCGTTCTGTCAGTATCATTTGGGTCTAAACCTGTGCTTAAAATTAGAGCAGCGAATCCTTTGGCAGCCTCCCAACGGCATGAACCAGACGGACCTACAAAGAAATAAGCGTGCAGCGGATTCGAAGCCGAAGTTTCTAATTGCTTGATAATTTTTTCTTGTTCAATCACCCGATCGAAAACTTTAGTTTTTACGTCCATTTCACGAACTCGAATTACCTAAGACAAGCTTAAGGTGGTCCATAATCGCATCGTCAACGCGGCTACTGACTTGTTCTAAAGAGCCGGAACCGTCGATCACTACCCATTTTTCTGGAGCGGTTTCTGCAAGTTCCAAATAGCCTTCACGGACCTTCTCGTGAAACGCAGATGCTTCACTTTCAAAGCGATCAGGCATCTCTGTTCTTCGGCGCATAGCTAAGTCCACTGGAAGGTCTATAAGTATGGTTAAATCTGGCAGGAGACCATTTGTCGCAAAGATCGATAGGTCTCTGACTTCGTTTAGAGGTAATCCTGTTGCATACCCTTGGTAGACGATAGATGAAGCGAGAAATCTATCGGAAACAACATGTAATTCATTCTCCAGATTCGGTCTAATGACCTCTTCCACTAACTGGGCTCTTGATGCAGCCATAAGAAGAGCTTCTGTCCGAAATCCAAGAGGAGTTTCAGCATCAAGGAGAAGTTCGCGTAGGGATTCTCCAACTTCTGTTCCGCCAGGTTCACGAGTAAAGACTGCTCCTAGAAGTTCTGAGATTCGGCGCGCTTGGGTGGTTTTCCCACAAGCATCTCCGCCTTCGAAAGCTATAAAGAGTCCGGTCACTAAGTTTCTTCCTCCCCACTTAAGGGTAGATCATCCTCTAAAAAGTTTCTCACTGAACTGAAAGCGAGGAAACCAGCACCAAGAATAATTAGTGCTGCGATCCATAATGTTATTCGAACCCCCGGAATAAAAACTTCCCAGCCGAAGATACTTGGTCTCTTGTCGAAGATCTCTTCGGAAAGCCCATTAAGAGTTGCGGCAACGAATGGTCCGATAGACATTGCGATGATCAAAGACAATCTAACAATGGTGTATACAGCTGAAAATATTCTCCCTCGAAGTTCTTCGACAACACTGATTTGGAGAAGCGTGAATCCCAGAACATAAATAGCTCCAGCGAAAACTCCAAGAAACCCTATTAGAGCAGCGGCCGGCCATAAGCTAGACATCGACGCGGCAAGAAGCAGACTAATGCCAGCAGCGAATACAGAAAAAACGAAGAGTTTAACCTGTCCGATTCTATTCTTTGACATTGCTAGGGATGCAACACCGATTGCCACACCAACACCTAATGCTGTCTGGAGTACCGACATGCCATCGGCTGGGTTCACGCCTAGGACATCTTTTGCAAAGATCGGTCCAAGCGGTATGAGCATCCCACCACCGATTAGACCAGCGCCTAGAGCAGCGCAGACAGCGCGAACAACTGGATTTACAAAGATAAATTCCCAACCCTCACGCAACTCTCTAATCGTTGAAGATAAATCAAGTCTGGGTTTCTGTTTCGGCGCAGTTTCTGACAAGGACCGTTGAGGAATCGCTATAAAGAGAATCATTAATGCCGAGAAGAAGAAAGTAAGAGAGTCCGCATAAAATCCTAAGCCGATTTGATCTGCGTTGAATGATGAGGCTCCCGGCCACGATGAAATTTTGTCAGCAAAACGGCCAAGGAAGATAAAGATTCCGGCCGCTACTGGAACAGTTCCGTAAGTTGCAGCCATCTGTAGTGAATTTACGGTCGTCAGACTTTCTTTTGGAACAATGCTGGGTACAACAGAATCTTTTGCTGGGATCCATAAAAGTGTGAAGATTTCTAGAGCAAGAGAGGCCAGTACTAAATGCCAGACAGCTGAGGCAAAAGGAAGAGTAAGTAAAATAAGAACTCGCGCTACGTCGCAATTAATCATGACTTTTTTGCGATCCCAACGATCTACCAGTACACCTGCAAGCGGTGCAAGGAACAGACCAGGAATTATTCGGACAGAAAAGACAAACCCCACAGCTGTTTCTGGTGTTCCCCCTCCTAGTTCAGTTGCTGCTGCAGCAATCGCGAGAAAACCGAGCCAGTCGCCTGTAGACCCCACGGCCTGAACGATCCATAAACGGAAATACTGATAACTTCCAAATATCTTCTCAACCCAAAGATTTCCGGCAAGACTTTGATGCCCTGCGACAAGATCTCCATGATGAGAAGTTGAAGATTGTTCTGAAGTCACGCGATCAGAGTAGTTTGAAGTCTCTTAAAAGGCATAAACACAGGAAAGAATTCGGAAAAGGTAGTGCGGGAGCTAGCAATTTTTATTGTTGGGCTCGTCGTTCCGCTAGAAGTTCTTTGGCACGCTCACCCTTCATCTCCTCAATGGTATCTCCAAGTTGGAGACTCGCATTTGTTTCACCATCGGTAACATATGGACCGAATCTTCCTTCTTTGAGAACTATAGGTTTTTCTGAGACTGGATCAGTGCAAGGACTTCCGTCATCATTTTTAAGTGAGATTTCTTTTGATTGCCTTCGGCGGAATTGTTTTGGCTGAGCTAGTAATTCACGGGCACGTCCGTAGGTAATTGTGAATGGGTCATCGTCATCAGCAAGACTTCTGGTCTCATCCCCAAAACGTAAATAAGGTCCATAAGGTCCATTATGAACAGTGATTTCGGTTGCTTCCTCTAAAGTTTCATTGGGTAAGTCTGCATTTTCTAGTTTTGAGTCCAATTTTGCGCTTTGGGAATCGCTGTCTGGTTCTAGGATCCTAGGCAAACTGAGGAGCTGTAACGCTTCTTCATTCGTCAGTGTTTCAGGGTCCATCCCTTCAAGTAGGGAAGCTGTTTTGGGCCTTGGAGTATTTTTAAGCCTCTCTCGTTCTAACAGAACATCAACAGCTGCTTGGCAGCTATCGAATTTTGAAAGGGCTGCTAAAAGCAATTCGAGATTTTTTATTTTTGCTTCAGGTTCCTTTAGCGTCAGAACCTCATCCCAATATCCCGATTCGTGTAATAGATCACGGACAAGCGAACCAGGTTTTCCATGTTCCTGATTTTTTTGATAGTGCGCTACCAGGTTCGTTAACTTCTCTAAAGCTAATTCGGGTGCACTCTTGGGTTTAAGAACACCACCGGTTTGGAAAGCATCAAATAAACCGCACTGTTTTTGTTCTGCAATTCCTTGAAATTGTTCAATCGATCTTTTACCAATTCCACGTTTTGGCGAATTCAATAGGTACAGAACTGCTTCATCATCTGTTGGGTCCACTATTGAGCGAAGGTACGCAGCAGCTACCTTGAGCGGTTTGAGGTGATGAGGAAGGCGCATTAGTTCACCTTCAGGCGATGAGGATCTAGGCCATTTGGGGAAATGCCCTAAAGAGACATACCATCCATAGCTTCCTTGTCTGAGGACTACATCTAATCCAGTTTCGGGATCTTCACATAGAACTTGATCTGGCTCAGCTGCTGCATTCAAGTATTCTTTTGCCTTTAGAACCGAAAGCTGATCTGGAGGAAGACTTTCGGGGACGGATGCTGTTTCACCATCGATTTCGTACTGGACATATGGTTTCTGATTAGCGAAACGGGCGAAAATATTTTGATTCGAATCAGTATCGAAGCCGACATGATGGGCAATTTGTTGCCGAAGTTCAGGTAATTCACCCAATTGGATTTTGTCTTGGACCTCGGCGAGTTTGTGTTTAAAACCTATTTCTTTTTCATACCACCATTTGTCAAGTGTTTCAGTTCTGTTCTTGTTTCCATTAGCAATTTTATCGAGGCTCTGTTCTAAGTTGGCCCTGTTGTGGTACTGGACCTCTTCATTAAACTCTTTTTCGAGAAAATTTGTTCCGACTATTCCTTTAACAGTTGGTATTAATGACCGACCGTCTTTAAAGGTATATTCTCGTGCACGAATTTTTCCTATTGTCGCTGAAAACGTTGAAGGCCGCCCAATTCCTACCTCTTCCATCCATTTCACAATCGATGACTCAGTGAATCTCGCAGGGGGTTTCGTAGAGTGACTCTTTACTTCGATATCTCCAATAGTTACTACCTCACCTTCCGGAAGATCAGGTAACACTTCTTCTCCTTCTATCTCCTCATCGTTCTCCAACGTTTCTTCGTATATATAGCGGAAACCTGCATGGGTAATAACACGACCACTTGCACTGAAAGTAACTGCTTCAGACTCTGCACCGTTCTCTAGGAAAGCCATTCCATTTAAGAGCATTCGTGCCGTTTCACCTCGTTCATCGGTCATTTGAGATGCAATCGTTCTTTTCCAAATAATTTCATAGACCTTAAGCTGGTCTTTATTGAGATCTCCTGAGAGTTCATCAGGGTGGCGGAATGTCTCTCCAGCCGGCCTTATCGCTTCGTGTGCTAGTTGGGCACTAGCTGTCTTGTTTTCATATGTTCGAGGTTCCGGCGGAAGGTATTCGGTACCACATACGGTTTCTACGCTTGAACGGGCTGCGTCGATAGCTTGGTCAGAAAGCGCTGTGCTGTCGGTCCGATGGTAGGTGATATATCCATTTTGATACAGACTTTGAGCTATGCCCATAGCCGCACTCGCCGATCCTCCAAGCTTGTTGATTACTTCCTGCTGGAATGTCGATGTAGTGAAGGGCGGCTTTGGCTTTCTTTGGTATGGAGATCTTTCAATGGAGCTCACTGTAAGGTCTTTCGCCGTTAACGATTCTCTTAGAGAGTCCGCATGTTCTTCTTCGAGCACGATAACTTCGGTACTTTTCTTGAGTTCTCCATTCTCATCGAAATCATTTTTTCCCGAGACAACTTTTTGGCCATTGACCTCTACAAGTTTGGTTTTAAAATTTATATCTTGTTTTGAACGAACACTCGCAAATAGGCTGCAGTAGTCGGCACTTATGAACTTGATACGTTCACGTTCACGTTCGACGAGTCGTCGAGTAGTTGGGCTTTGAACGGGACCGCCGGAAGCGCCACCACCAATTACCTGCCGCATGACTCCAGACCAACCGAACCCTGACATTCGGTCCATTATCCTTCGCGCCTCTTGTGCTGCTACTAGATCCATGTCAATGTCACGTGTGTGATCAAGCGCTTCGAAAATAGCTTTTTCCGTTATTTCGTGGAAAACCATTCGGTAATAGGGGATTTTGGGTTTAAGGACTTCTACCAAATGCCAGGCTATTGCTTCACCTTCGCGATCTTCGTCAGTAGCTAGGTATAGAAGGTCTACATTCTTCAATGCTTTGCGTAATTGAGTTATCGTCTTTTTGCTATTTTCACTGACAACGTACCAAGGTTCCCATATATTTTGAACCGGGTCCTCTCCAGTGACGTCAATGCCGTAACTGTGAAGTTCGAGGTTCGCTACGTGGGTATCAGAGTTGTATCGCTTATCGTTTTTGACATTTTTGGGTTGGATGATGTCTCTAATATGCCCAACTGAAGCCTCAACTGAGTAATCAGATCCGAGGTAGCGTTTAATCGTCTTAGCTTTCGCTGGTGATTCAACTATGACAAGTGCTGTAGGCACAATCCATCCATTTCTATTTTAGGAAAGCATGAAAAAAAACTGTGTTTGCTTTCGGGGCGTGAGAGTAACCTAAATTTTCGCGTTTGCAACGCATTCTCGACAAAAATGATTTTTTCTAAGAAATTTCTTTTCTGAGATTTTCTGTAGAAATCTTCATCTTCCCAAGTATCTATGAGGGTTCTTGGGGTTCCAGAAAGGGTTTACTCAGAGCCAGAATCGTAGGTTTTTATTTTTGATTTGGTTCCGAGATGTAAGAAAAATAGTCCTATAACTGCTGCAGCTAATGATGCGAAGAGGATTCCTATTTTTGATTGATCATTGAATAGCTGTTGGTCTTCATATGCAAGATTGGTGATAAAAAGTGCGACAGTAAAGCCAATACCAGCAGCAGCTGATAAACCTGCGAGTGATAGAAGGTTCAGTTCTTTTGGACGTGCTGTAAATGGTAATTTCATTCCTATCCAAGTCATTGCAAAAATACCTACGGTTTTTCCTATGACAAGACCAAGTGCAACTCCCCAAGTGATTGCACTTCCTGCTGCATCTCCTAAGACTCCTCCGCTTAGATCTACGCCAGCATTTGCTAGAGCAAATATTGGGATGATGATAAAGCTTGAAAAGGGGTGAAGCGCCGATCCTATTCGATCCGCTACAGAATTAGATGATTCGTTAAGTTCCATTGCTGTTATCCGGACGTCAACGGGGTAAATATTCTCTCCTTTGTCGCGAAGCCACTCAAGAGCCTTCATGCCTTCTTCATGAGTTTGCTGAGGTTTAGCGGGAGCGATAAGGCCAAGAAGGACGCCGGCGATTGTAGCGTGAATGCCGGATTCAAAAGTTGCTAACCAAAATGCAAACCCCAGAAGGATATAAACAGGGATGTACCAGATTTTCAAGAATTTGAGTAGGAGAATTATCGCCAAGATCGCTATAGCGGCTATGGACCAAGACATCGAAAGGCTTGAGGTATAGAAAATAGCTATAACTAGAATCGCTCCGATGTCGTCAACTATGGCAAGGCTTAATAAAAATACTTTCAGAGGTCGGCTGACTCGGTCACCTAGGAGTGAAACGACTCCAACAGCAAATGCAATGTCGGTTGCCATTGGAATTCCCCAGCCGCTCGCAGCGTCACCGGATGGGTTGAAGGCGAAAAAGATAAGTGCTGGGAATACCATCCCGCCAAGTGCCGCAATTACTGGAAGAGCAGCCGCTTTAGGGTCTTTAAGGTGCCCTGAAACTAGTTCTCTCTTAATTTCAAGGCCCACAACAAAGAAGAAAATAACCATCAATGCGTCATTGACTAGAGTTACTAATGTCAGGTGGTGTCCGGATCCACCCATGTGGTATCCACCTACAATTAATTCAAAATCAGTATTCCAAAGATCTTCATAACTTCCTGACCATGGTGAATTTGCCCAGATGAGTGCAATGGCTGTTGCGATGAGGAGTAAAATCCCTCCTGCTGCTTCGATATTTAGAAAGTTACGAACCGGTTTTCCGAAACGGCGCGCAAGTCCAGTATCTCCGCCGAGCCAAGTCCATTTGGGTAAATCAGGTAGGGGCGTGTTTTCGGCCATCTCTCTATTCAATCGATTGAGTTCAGACTCTAATCCTAGAGGCCCTTGTGCAATAAAAATGCTTATTCATGAAAGTCGATAGAAATAGAAGGATTGCTTAGGATTACTGGAAATATCGTATTTCGCCATTTGATATTTCAACTACGGCACGGACAGCGAGGTGAAGCGCTTCATGATGTACTTGGAATTCTTCTATTTCTGGATCGGGTTCTGAAGCAGCTGTAGGGATGTCCTCCGGGTGGACTTCATCGCTTTCCATTTTTGCGAATGCTGCATCCCAATTGGTCATATCAGCTTCGCGTTCTAGGTACATGCTTGGAGCCTGAAGTAAAGCTCGATCTAGGTCATTCACTATGGAGATGACAATGTCGGTGGAAGTAAGCACTCCAGGTGTTGACAAAAGGTGTAACGCCTGTAGCTTTCTCATTGCCATTGCCATAATCATTGTCGATGAACTGAGCTCGATAACTGCTGAGTCGATTTCTTTTAAGTCGATGGCTACAGTCGTTTCGATCTCAAACCATTCTCGAAGGGTTTCAAATAGCCTTTGCGCTACAGAGTGCAGGGCGAGAAGTTCGTCTGGTTTTGGGAGAATCTCTGGTCCCGTATCAGCATTTTCCATTACCTGATGGTAATAAAAACCTTTTGCGAAAAGTTGACTATTTTTAATTCTTCGAGGTTGTGACTAGTTCTTGTATCTAGTCATCTTTTTCTGCTGGTGGGGAAACATAAACTACTAGGTGAACAGTTGTTCCTTCATCAGCTGAGTCAATTTTTATTTCATCTGCCAGAATTTTCATCAGGGGTATACCAAACCCGCCCTCGTAGTCGAGTCGTCCCTTCTCTGTTAGCGGTCCTGCAGGATTTAATTTTTCTGGATCGAATCCAGATCCGCGATCTTGCACTTCAACTTCTATACGGTCGCCTTCTAGGCCGAAACGAATTGTGATTCGTTCATTTGATCCAAGGTTAGCGTGGGCTCGGATCGCATTAGTTGTAGCTTCAGAAACAGCAAGTCGAAGGTCTTCAATTCTTTGGTCTCCTAGTGACTGATCCAGACTTGCGGCTGACGCTACAACGGCGCGGACGAGCGAGAGGTATTCAACTTGTGAAGGGATTTCGAGGGTTATAGCTTTACTCATTCTGCTATGTCCATGTACTTGGATCTTGGTCGAGTTCAACGCTTAATAGGACACTATCTAACCCTGTTAACGCAAATACTTCCTTTAGGGTATTGGATAGTCCAGCACAGCGGAATTCACCACCATTACTTCTCGCTCTTTTAACCCCACCTACTAGAATTCCGAGAC
>Ga0115011_10001255_pt1 | contig 18400 bp, 11 predicted proteins | sample TroAtlMetagenome_2_FD_88705 | JGI IMG/M metagenome (GOLD analysis project Ga0115011, IMG submission 88705) | Marine eukaryotic phytoplankton communities from Atlantic Ocean - Tropical Atlantic ANT8 Metagenome | ecosystem: Environmental > Aquatic > Marine > Oceanic | place: Tropical Atlantic...
CAAACGGCAGATAACAGGCGTCTTATCGACTGTGCCGTCTTTGCGATGAATCACTAACGTCATCTCGCCACCAGCAGAGACATCTCCTTCGATATCGAAGATTTCTGTGCCATCGATGTTTAGCGTCTCACGGTTGGTGCCTGCTTCAAACTGAACGGGAAGAGCGCCCATACCGACGAGGTTTTGACGATGGATACGCTCAAAATCTTCGGCGACGACGACTTCCACACCAGCGAGACGCACGCCCTTGGCAGCCCAGTCACGGCTTGAGCCTTGACCGTAGCCATCACCTGCGATGATGATGAGTGGCTGCTCACGATTCATATACGTCTCGATCGCCTCCCACATACGCATGACTTGACCTTCTGGCTCTACGCGCGCGAGTGACCCTTGAATGACGTTGCCGTCTTCGTCACGTACCATCTCATTGAGCAGTTTTGGATTGGCAAAAGTGGCACGCTGCGCGGTTAAGTTATCGCCGCGGTGCGTGGCGTATGAGTTATAGTCTTCCGCTGGCAGACCCATAGTATCAAGATACTCGCCAGCCGCAGAGTCGCCCATAATCGCATTCGATGGTGACATATGGTCGGTGGTGATGTTGTCACCAAGTACGGCTAATGGACGTAAGCCTTTAAGACGGTTCATCGCCGCCATCTTGCCTTCCCAATACGGCGGACGACGGATATAGGTACTCATTTCGCGCCAGTCATATTGCGGGTCGATGACCGACGCTTCATTACGGCCTGCCTGCGCTTTGGCTTCATCAAACATTGGGATATAGACGGCATTATACTGCTCAGGCTTAACTGACTCGGCGACGATCGCATCGACTTCGCTATCCTCAAACCAGATGTCTTTTAGATAAACATCGTTGCCATCTTGGTCTTTGCCGAGTGAGTCTTTTTCGATATCAAAACGGATATTACCAGCGATAGCATACGCCACAACCAAAGGCGGCGAGGCTAGGAACGCTTGCTTGGCATACGGATGGATACGACCATCGAAGTTACGGTTACCTGATAATACGGCGGTACTAAATAAGTCGCGCTCGATGATCTCTTGCTCGATCTCTGGGTCGAGTGCACCGCTCATACCATTACAAGTGGTACAAGCAAAGGCGACGACATCAAAGCCCAGTTTTTGTAGCTCGGGCAATAGGTTGGCTTCTTCTAAATACAGCTTAACGGCTTTTGAGCCTGGTGCGAGTGACGACTTGACCCACGGCTTACGAATAAGGCCTTTTTCTACTGCGTTACGCGCGACGATACCAGCGGCCACCATGTTGCGTGGGTTTGAGGTGTTAGTACAGCTAGTAATAGCAGCGATAATGACTGCGCCATCTGGCATTAGCCCATCTTTTGGTTCTGGTAGTTTTTCATTTTCACCGTGGGCGATGCCTTCCTTGACAAGGTCTGTCGTTGACACACGAGCGTGTGGACGTGAAGGACCAGCGATATTACGCACCACTTTTGATAAATCAAAATGCAGCACACGCTCATATTCAGCATCTTTTAGGCCATCCGCCCACAGACCAACTTGTTTGGCATAAGCTTCAACGATTTTGATTTGCTGCTCTGAGCGTCCGGTGAGACGCAGATAATCAATGGTTTGCTCATCGATAGAGAACATCGCAGCCGTTGCGCCGTACTCTGGCGTCATATTGGAGATAGAAGCACGGTCGCCAACAGTCAAATTTCGCGCACCTTCGCCGTAAAACTCTAGGTAGGCTGAGACCACGCCTTCCTCGCGTAAAAACTCCGTCATTGCTAGTACTAAATCGGTACCAGTAATGCCTTCTTGCAGCTTACCTGTCAGCTCAACGCCAACGATGTTTGGCAAGCGCATGTATGAAGGGTTGCCTAACATCACGCTTTCGGCCTCTAGGCCGCCGACACCGATAGAGATAACGCCAAGCGCATCGACCATCGGGGTGTGACTATCGGTACCGACCAAGGTATCAGGGAAGGTGATGGCATTGCCGTCTTGATCCGCGACCACTTGTACCACTGGCGACATTTTCTCTAAGTTGATTTGGTGCATGATGCCGTTACCAGGCGGTACGACGTTGACGTTATCAAAGGCGTATTGACACCAGTTGATAAAGTGAAAACGGTCTTCGTTACGGCGCTCTTCGATCGCGCGGTTCTTCTCAAATGCGTCTTCTTCAAAGCCTGCATGCTCAACCGCTAGCGAGTGATCGACGATCAATTGTGTCGGTACGATGGGGTTCACTTTGGCAGGATCGCCGCCTTCCGCTGCGATAGCATCACGCAGTCCTGCAAGATCAACAAACGCAGTCTGCCCTAAGATGTCGTGGCAAACCACGCGGGCAGGATACCATGGGAAATCAACCTCTTGCTTACGGTAGATATGCTGTGACAGTGCTTCGGTCAAATCTTCTGGCGGACAGCGGCGCACGAGGTTTTCGCATAATACCTTTGAGCTAAACGGCAGTTTGGCATAAGCGCCTGGCTCAATCTCATTAACTGCTTGCTCGACATCGAAATAGTGCAGGTCAGTACTGCTTCCATCCAAAGCTGGTAATGGTTTTTTATACTCATTATTCATGGTTTGCGGATTAACTTGCGTTAAAGGCTGCTTGCTATCATCGCTCATGGCGGGCTTTCCTTTATAAGTGAGATGGGTTGAGAGTAGGTATAAAAAATAATTTACTTAGCAAAAATTATTCCTGTGACAGGATTCAATTAACATAAACTTTGCTAAATAAAGGGTAGGAAAAATTGAATTGAAATAAGTTGTAGGGTGCGCTAATCAGATCGGTGGGTTACGCTTTGCTAACCCACCTTACAAACCTATTCTTTAAATTAAACGCTATACAGATTAACGAGCGCTGATATCAGGCACTGGACGCAGCTCTTCACCGGTATATTCCGCGCTTGGGCGAATAATACGGTTATTCGCGCGCTGTTCAAAGACATGAGACGCCCAGCCAGTTAGGCGCGAGCACACAAAGATCGGTGTGAATAATTTAGTTGGGATACCCATAAAGTGATAAGCAGACGCATGGAAAAAATCAGCATTACAGAATAGTTTTTTCTCGCGCCACATCACTTCTTCACAGCGCACAGATACGGGATACAATACCGTATCGCCAACATCAGCAGCTAGTTTCTCAGCCCAGCCTTTGATCACCACGTTACGCGGATCAGACTCGCTGTAGATCGCATGACCAAAGCCCATAATCTTATCTTTACGCTCGAGCATCGCCATCATTTCTTTCTCGGCTTCATCAGGTGAGCTAAAGCCCTCGATCATATCCATCGCTGCTTCATTCGCGCCGCCATGCAGATGACCACGTAGTGAGCCAATCGCGCCGGTAATACAAGAGTGAATATCAGATAGAGTTGAGGCGCAAACGCGAGCAGTAAAGGTGGACGCGTTGAACTCGTGCTCAGCATAAAGAATAAGCGAGACGTTCATCACCTTAGTATGCAGCTCGTTTGGTTTTTCACCCTTAAGCAGATGCAGGAAGTGACCGCCGATTGTATCGTCATCAGTTTCCGTTTCGATACGCTCATTGTCGTGCGTGAAGCGGTACCAATAGTTAATGATAGATGGGAACACCGCCAGCATGCGATCGGTTTTATCATTTTGCTGCTCAAAGTCGGTTTCCATCTCAAGGTTACCGAGCATCGAGCAGCCGGTACGCAGCACATCCATCGGGTGCGCGTCCTTTGGAATGCGCTCAAGCACATCTTTTAGCGGCTGCGGCAGGCCACGAAGTTTTTTGAGTTTGGCCTGATAGTCATCAAGCTCGCTTTGAGTCGGCAAATTGCCATAAAGTAGTAGATAGGCGACCTCTTCAAAGACACACTTATCTGCAAGCTCTGAGACATCATAACCGCGATACGTCAGGCCAGAACCTGACTTACCAACGGTTGAGAGCGCTGTCTTGCCTGCGACTTGACCGCGTAGACCTGCGCCTGATAATACTTTTCCAGATTGGTTTTGTGCTGCCATGATTAAATTCCTTTTGGTGGCTTTTGGGGGTGAACTTGATAACTGAATAAAAAATTATACTAATAAAATAAACGAATTTGCTTCACTAAAAACTTATAGCTCTATATCGATGTTACAACGCTTAAATTCGGCGTTAATAGGGGCGTTTATTACTTCCATGGCACTGCCAGCGCCCTCAGCATTATTGACTTCCATATACTTAACGCCTAGTGGCGACTCCATAAAGGTCTGAATCTCAGCCATCTCTTCAGGAGTAGGATCAGGCATAGGTTCAGCGACCTGTTGGCCATTCATAATTAGGAGCTGCTCATTACCGAAGTCTAGTAGCTTTTGACCGACATCTGAAGCATAAAACTCGTTTAATGACGCAAGCTCAGCATCGCTAAATTTGCTTTTATAAAAGGCATCGACCTCCGACTTACCCAAATCTTTATCTCGAGCTTCAAGACAGCTGACTTGCTCTTGGCTCAGCTCACCATTGGTAAGTAGCGGTACAAATAACATCTGATCGACGGTATCTAGCGTTATCGTCGTCATGACCAGCTCATCTGAATCAGCGCTAGCACTAGAATTCGTATCGACATCCTCACTAGCGACGACGGCCGTATCGTTGACCGTATCGACGCCTTCCACCGTCTCAGTGGTAGCAGTATCATTACAGCCGGTCATAAATACCGCAGCAGCTAAGGCGCAACCTAATGAGACTTTGGATAAGATTTGCTTATTAATATGAATAACAACTGACATAGAGACCCTAAAGTTTGGTGAGTATCAACAGCTATATTACTTATTATCAGCAAACAATTTATCTAGTGTTTGCTCGAACTCATGATAATTCAAAAAGTCGTATAGCTCCATGCGCGTCTGCATTGTATCGACAACCTGTTCTTGCGTGCCGTCGTCCAATAGGTGCTGATAGACATTGAGCGCCGCTTTATTCATCGCGCGAAACGCCGATAAAGGATAGAGCACCATATCGACACCGACACCGTACAGCTGCTCGGTGGTATATAGATCGGTTTGACCAAACTCTGTCATATTGGCAAGGACAGGAATGTCTAATACATCGGTAAACTTACGATACATCTCGATATCGGTCAAGGCTTCGGCGAAAATCATATCCGCGCCAGCCTCAGCGAAGGCAACGGCGCGCTCTACTGCGGCGTCCAAACCTTCGACTGATAAGGCATCGGTACGCGCCATCACCACAAAGTCAGGATCGGTCTTGGCATCCATAGCGGCCTTTAGACGATCGACCATCTCTGAGATGCTGACAATCTCCTTGTTTGGGCGATGACCGCAGCGCTTTTGCGCGACTTGATCTTCGATATGTACCGCTGCCACACCTGCTTTTTCCATCTTTTTGATGGTTTGCGAGATATTAAAGGCCCCGCCAAAACCGGTATCGATGTCTACTAAGAGCGGCGTGTCAACAGCATCAGTGATACGGCGCGCGTCTTCTAGTACATTATCAAGGCTGGTCATGCCCAAATCAGGCAGGCCAAAAGAGGCATTCGCCACGCCAGCCCCAGAGAGATAAATAGCCTTATGACCGACTTGGGTGGCCATCATGGCAGTGTAAGCATTGATAGTACCAGCGATTTGTAAAGGCAGGTCATTGGCGTTTTGTTGTTGCATTGCACTACGAAAGCGTGCGCCAGCTGATGAGCTCATGTGAGAATCCTTGCATAAAAAAGATGACTTAACGTAGGAAGTCTGAATATTAAGGGTTAAATATAAGTGTGCGATATGATTTATTGCTTAAGAGTACACTCAATCACTGATATTGCAAAGTGAGAAATACAGTAGTTAGTTAATTTATAATTAAATAATAATTTAGAATAATTAACATTATTTATTTTTTGAATAATTATATTCATATTATTGCCGATTACCTCTTTGTAGTATTCAAATTACTTTGCGAGATAGATTAATCGAACGCTCCAATGTTACATTTAGTTACAATTATATCGATACTGTCAATGTGGTTTTTATAATGTAGAGAATAAGCTATCGCTAGTACTTCTCATAGTCAGCAAAAAAGCCCTTATAGCGAAGCTAAAAGGGCTTTAAGTAGTAGGGCTTTAGAGAGTAACGTAGAATCGTAAACAATAATTAGCACTTTATCTCATAGTGAGAAGAGACTAACCGAGCAGACCAAACAGATTAGCCAAGAATAGGAGTGCAAAGCCGCCTAGGAACAGTAAACCGGCAATTGATAAAGCATTCATGCCAGCGGAGAGCTTTTGATGTTTACTCACTAAAGAGTAGTTCAGCCAACCAAAGATAGGGGCGGAGACAAACGCCGATATCATAGCGAACTTGAGCATAGCGCCAAGCTGACCCGTAAAAAAGGTAATAATCACCAAGCCGCCGCCGATAGCATAAGTGGTCCAAAAGGCGACTTGTTTTTTACTGATCTCGCTTTGACCTTTAAGCAGTCGCCAACATTCAGCATTGGCACGGCCATAGCCATCAGCGCAAGTAATCGTCGTGCCAAACATACACATGAAGGCGACAAAGGCGACCAATAAACGCGACCACTCACCAATAGTGTTGGTATACATACTGATCAGCTGACCGATATAAGCGCCGCCAACCAGCTCAATCTCTTGACCAGAGCCATATTGTACAAAGACACCTAACGATAAAAAGAATAAAGCCAAAATCGCCGAAACCGCATAGCCCACATTGAAGTCCAATAGGCCTTGACGATGGGTGGTGTGTTCCGTCTTTCTTTTCGCTGAGGTCCACATTGAGGTGATAGCGGCAAACTCTAATGGCGCTGGCATCCAGCCCATAAGCGCGACGATAAAACCTAGAGTCGCTAGATTCCAAGGCGAAGCGGCAACGAAGTCAGCAGTCATCACTGTAGGCTTGCCAGCAGCGATAAGTACGGCAACGACTGTAGCTGCGGTCAGCGCAATCATAATCCACTTGGTCACGCCATCGAGCAACTTGTAATGACCGGCAATCAAAAATAACCACGAGACTGCGACGATAATGAGCGACAAGCTAATTGTTGAGAGCCCAATTGAGGCAGGCAGCATAAATCCTAAAATCACCGCGGCTATCAAAGACACCGCACCGGTACTAATGATGGCGGATAAGATTGAGAGGATAAAATAGATCCAAAGATAGGCTTTTGAGCGCTTGGCATAGCCTGCTATCAGACTCTCGCCGGTATCGTAGACATAGTCAGTGCCGAAGCGAAAAAACGGATACTTAAAGACATTAGCTAAGACAATCATGATCGCCAACTGCCAGCCATATAGCGCGCCTGCCTGCGTCGATGATATCAGATGCGAGCCGCCGATAGCCGCTGTCGCCATCAATATACCTGGACCAAAAATGCGCCAACTAAAACCTGCAGGCGCGTGACCATCATTTTGGCTATTTATATCCGGGTTGTTTATTCGTTGTGTGGTCATAGATACCTCAGTTTACATCAGGCGAGCTATCACTGACCTGTGATAGCTGGCCCATAAAGTTAAAATGATCATTATTAAAAATAGCGGAAGAGAATATAGCGCTCTTAATGGTGCGAAAATTTTTTGGTGACTTTAGCACACCTAGTAGGTTTGCGAATAATAACTATTAGCTTACCTTAGACAAACTGCTGACGCCGATAAGTGATACCGCGCTGCTCGTAGATCTCATAGATAGCAGTGAGTAGGTCATTTACTTTTGGGTGAATAAAGTCTTTTAGCGTATGTAAGTAAATAGGGGAGGTGACGTTTTCATGGATCAAGCGCTGATAGCTGATCTGTTTAGTGCGCATCACTTGTAGGCTTGCAGGCACTAAGGTGATACCTTCTCCTGCAGCGACAAGGCCAAGTGCCACTTGTAGATCACTCACTTTACTGGTTCTAAGCGGGGTAATTCCGTGCTGGGCAAATAAGTATAGTAAAGGCTCAGTAACTGAATCCGTAACCGAGGCTGCCTCGGGTTTGGGGGTCTGTTTTGTACGTTTATCTCGAGCGCTCGTACTCATATCAGCAGCAATAGAGTCAGTATTAATAAGGCCAGGCAGGTGAGTTTGATGATAAAGAATCAAGCGACTATTGGCCAAATCCAGTAAGCGCTGTTCTTTGACCTCAGCTAGCGGATGCGCTTTTGGCAGTGCGACAAGGTAGCGCTCATGGCGCAGTAGTATTTGCTGTATCCACGGATCTTGATGAGCAAAGCGCCCAAAACCCACATCAATCTCACCAGACTTCAGTGCCTCTATCTGCTGATAAGAGCTAATGTCCTTGAGATTAACCTCAGTATCAGCGTTTTGCTGCTTAAAGGTTGCAATGACCTCAGGCAATAGGCCATAAAGCACAGAAGGTACAAAGCCTATATTCAAGCCTTTACTAGGAGCAGACAGGCGCTGGGTCATATGCGTAATGGCATCAAGCTCTGTCAACAAAGCATCTATCTTGTCATAGAAAAATAAACCTGCAGTCGTTAGCTGCAGCGGTCTGTGGTAGCGATCAATTAAGTCGACATTCATATCTGTCTCTAGCTGCTTAAGTAACCGGCTAAGACTTGGTTGCGATATTCCGGTGACTTTTGCAGCCGCACTAAAGCTTCGTAATTCAGCAATGGCAATAAACGCCTTAAGCTGTTTTAAATCCATGAAAACTCCTTTAAAACTCTATATTCGTAAATACAAATGCTGCTGGTCAGGTTTTTGCTACCTTGAAGCTAGAATGACAACTAGAGTACGCTCAATGCAGCTTGGAGAGACCGACGTAGAGCCTACTATCAGTTACGATAGCTTTAAAGCATAATCACAGACGGTAGTATACCGTGACAGCGCTTATTAGATTTTAATATTACAAACACCTGCTTTATAGATGACCATTTGTCTTAACGATAGTTTATGAGGTGATATACAGAGTAACGATATCTTCTTGAACCGTCTTAAAGCTTTCTGATAGCGATCATTAGCCTGCTGAAGCTGACACCCTATTATTGCAGCAAACCCAAAACCACCCTAACGACACGACTAAAAAGGGCGCTGAGGTAATAGTTATTGCTGCTGGGGTCGTTTTAATTTTGTTGGTCATAATTGCCGGTATTTTTAGTTTAATGACCAGCAATAGCTCATCGACTAGCGAAAATGTAGCGGCCGCTGAGGATAAACCCTCTATTAAACAGAGCGTTGCCAATAACCATGCTACTGTGACACCCTCTAGCAGCTCAGACGAAGATAACCAAGTAATCCTGTCAGAACAAAAGACTGAGCTGGCTAGTGATGCTGATGAAAGTGAGAGCTCGAACGCTACTGCTGTCCAAAACGCTACTGCTAGTATTGATAGCGAAGAGGACAAAGGTCCGTCAGTCACTAAGCCGCCATTAACATCCAACCAAGAGGTAGCTGAAGGGCAAGTTTTACAGAACGAGGAGTCCGCTAGCGTCAGCTATGAAGACTTTACCAAGGAAGCACAAACTACCTTGTATCGGGAGAGTGATTACTAATAGAGCTAGTATTGGTTGAGTCGAGCGGTGATAACTTAGCGGCGACTTTTAGCCCTGAGCTATCAGATTTGACCATCTACGTCATTGACGTGGCAGAGATCATTGAGTTTATTATAGAGCGTGCCATGTTGGCAGATCGTCGTCAAGGGCGACAGATACCGTCTAAGCCATCATATTTTTAATAGTTTGTGTTGATATAAAAAAAGACTACAGCTTAGCGTTGTGGTCTTTTTTTATATGTCATAGTGCTGACTCAATTTAAAACTGATACTGTGTGGTTAGAATGTTTATTAAGAGCTCAAAACAATCCTAACTCATAGAGCCTTATCTTTAAAGGAATATCAATGACAACCAACGATTGCATAGATAACAGTAATGTAGATGATAATCAAGCAAAGATAGAGATCTACCAAGCAGCTGATGGGCAAGCACGAGTAGATGTGCTTTTTGAGCAGGAAACCGTTTGGTTATCGCAAGCACAAATGACTGACTTATTTGGCCGTGATCAGTCTGTTATTTCACGCCATATTGCTAATGCCCTAAAAGATGAAGAAGTGTCTGAAAAAAGTAATATGCAAAAAATGCATATTGCAAATTCTGATCGCCCAGTAGCGTTTTACGATTTAGATGTCGTTATTTCAGTAGGCTACCGGATTAAATCACCGCAAGGCGTGCAATTTAGACGTTGGGCCACTCAGCGTCTGCGTGAGTATCTAGTGCAAGGTTACACGCTAAACAAACAAAGGTTTGATAAAAACTCTAGTGAATTACAACAAGCATTGGCTTTAATTAAAAAAACCGCCCAAAGTCCTGAATTAAAGACGGATGAAGTGCGCGGACTGATCGAAATCATCAGCCGTTATACTCAGACCTTTTTATGGCTACAGCGCTATGATGAGGGGTTATTGGACGATCCAGCAGGGCAGGCGGGTGGCGTTTTGCCAACCACGCACGAGGCCATGACAGCATTAGAGGATCTAAAATCACAGTTAATGGCGCGCGGTGAAGCCACTGAGCTATTTGCTAGACCTCGCGGTGATGGTCTGGACAGTGTGCTAGGTAATTTACAACAAAGTGTATTTGGCGAACCTGCGTATCCAACGATTGAAAGTAAAGCGGCGCACTTATTGTATTTTATGGTCAAAAACCATCCTTTTACCGATGGTAATAAACGTAGCGGCGCTTTCTTGTTCGTTGATTTTTTGCATCGTAATGGTCGGTTGCTAAATGATGAGGGCGATATGGTCATCAATAATACCGGACTTGCGGCTTTAACCTTGCTAGTAGCAGAGTCGAATCCCGATCAAAAAGAGACACTGATTAAGCTGATTATGAACATGTTATCGCTTGAGGGTTAAAAACCCGATTAAGCCTAGAGCAAAATAAGCACTGCCTTAAATACTAGAGCAGTATTATCAAATCAAGTGATGACGCCGCTGTCAAAACGCCATAAAGTTATCTTTACGAATCTAACCAAGCAATTTACCCATCAAGGGCAGAGTCATATTGTTTAGAGATAATAGGAATTATGATAGATTGATGAGCTCTAAGAGCTATTCAAGAATAATAAGTCAAACATTAGACCAAACCATACTCTGATATAGTCTATTTAACATAATATACATTATGCGAAAATAGACCAACGGCTTTTGCTTATTACAGTAGAAGCTGTTTACATAGTATTTACTATGCTTCTTTAGCTTTTATACTTAGCCTTTATAATTAGCTTATGTATGCTGAATTTATAGTTAAGTCTTTATAAAATCGCCATTATTATAAATAATTATTGCTTGCGGTAATTTTTACTTCGTTAAGGATATTTTTATGACCAAACGCTCTTATACTTTGCAATCTTTACAATGCATCGCTGCAGCTGTGCCCTTGATCCTTGTTGGTTGTCAGCCTGCCATTCATTCGCAAAACAGCGCCGCGCAGCGTAACTCAGCTATTAGCACTCCTGTGATTGAAGACCAAAGATCTACTTCAGCTTCGGCGCAGACACTTGAACAACAGGCTCTACGTATTCAACAAGCTTTGGCTAATGGCGACTACGCTAGCATTACTAATGATATTCATCCAACGCGCGGCGTACGCTTCTCAATGTATGCTTATGTGCGCCCAGAATCTGATAAGGCCTTTAGCCGAGCCCAGTTTGCTCAGTATTTGCAAGAGTCCGATATTCGCTTCACTTGGGGCAAAAAAGATGGTTCAGGAAAGCCTTTAATCACGCCATTACCTGACTATTTGCAGACTTGGGTTCATGCAGATGAATTCGGTGACGAGTCAACCCTAACTATCAACGATAGCCAAGCTAGTGGCGATAGCATCGACAACTTGAGAAAAATATATCAAAACAACGATTATGTTGAGTTTTATCATGATGGCAGCGAACAATACAGCGGCATGGACTGGCGTGCTATGCGCTTAGTTTTTGATGAGTATAAAGGCAGGCGCTATTTAGTCGCTATTATCTCTGATCAGTGGACAGTTTAATGTATTAGGGCGTGTCCCTATTTTAAAAATAATGATAAAAATGAGATAAATCGCAGGCAAATAAGGAAAATAGCGCAGGTAATATCAAGATATTGGCCAGCTATTTGACACCGTTTGCCAAAGATTTAGCCATTTTTAGCCCATTTAGTCATAAACGCTTGAATTAGGGACACGCCCTAGTCCAAGTCGACTGGAAACTGTCAATAAAAGGGCAATACCCTGCCCTTTATGTCTGTTAACAGCTTCTACCTAATATTATATATTCATATTTTATTATATACTATAGTGGCGTCTGCCGAAAAAACTTCACCATAATATCGTAAATATCAGGATAAGCGTCTACGAGCTTTTGTGGCGTCTCAAAAAACACTTCACTGAGTACAGCTAAGAATTCCGCCGGATTGGTTGCGCCATAACGATCGAGTCCTGATTTGCGATGGGTTTGAAAATCCTCAAAATCACGGCTCATAATCTTGGTCCAGCGCTCAGGATCCATGTCTGGCTGCATCGGCGGAAACCCATTAGCACGGCCATTAAGCATATCTAGCTTGTGCACAAACTCGTGAATGACGACGTTATGACCGTCACGCTCGCCTGAGTGCTTCGCATCTTTCCATGACAGAATAACGGGCCCGCGCTGCCACGCTTCACCGCTACGGTGCTGTTGACCTTCGTGGACGATGCCGTATTCGTCAACGCTTTTAGCTTCGCTTTTGTAAGACCCTGAATAGATGATAATTGACGACCAGCCTTTATACCACTCAAGTCCAAGATATAAAATCGGCAGACAAGCTTGTAGCGCAATAGACTGTCTAACTTTATCGGTAACCTCGAACCCTTGTGCGCCTGTAATAGATTTATCCGCCAAAAACAAAGTCGCCAAATCAAACAAGCGGCTTAGCTCGTCTTCAGTCAACCTATCCAATATCATGATACGCTCAGCTGCTCGCGTCCAGTCTTCATGCGTGAACTCGCTGTTGTCCAATATACGCTGCTCACGCCAGTCTTTTATGATGTCAAACATACACTTTATCCCTATTCTTCTTAGTATATAGGCCAGCCGTTCTACGTATATTATAGCGATAACCAGTAGCACGCCATGATAATTACTATATTAAAATGTATAAAAAACGCCGCTCATAAATACATTACTGAGCGGCGCAGACTGTCATCCATACATTATGTTTTAAAATTGATATTGTAAGCCTAACTGTACTGAGCTGTCTTTATCATCACGTGCAAAGGTGGTATCACCATTCAGATAAGCATAGACATTGTTATGAACCTTGTTGCTAACACTCAACTCAAAACGTCCATAGTCATCATCTTTGTCTGCTTGAGTGATACTAATGTCTCTTTTTTGCCCGTCAGCAAAAGACCTTGTCGATAAACGATCCACTAAGCCATCTTCGATGACATGTACGTAAGCGAGTTTGCTTTGAAGCTTAGCAGGTGTACCCATTAAATCAAACCCATATTGCAACTGGTAACCAATCTCCGAGTCCCATGTCTCACTAGATGTGCTGTCAATTTTTAAGGCTGTGCGAGAGTTGGCATTGCCACTTGTGTAGCCGTCTATGTCAGTATCACTATAATTTAAACCTAAAAAAGCGCCATGAGCGATGTTTTTCTTAATAAGAAAATTGTAGCCAAGCTCATTATAAGCACTAAACACATCGGCATCAGTATTACCGCGTTCGCTATTGTTAATAATGTTGATACCATTATTACCATCCAGTCTGACGGTGCTATTAACATCTAAATCATGTTTAGATAAGCTTACAGAAGTTATATTCCACCAAGCCGTGTTTTTGCCGCCCAGTAACGAGTAAGCTTGAATGCCATAGCTGGTGTCTTTTTTGTTACCGTTTTCTACATTTTTATTGTTGTGATTGGCGGCTTTGAGACCTGCACCAACACGCCAGCTAGGTTGCACAACGTATTCACCATAGATACCAATATTGACGCGAGCACCTTCTTGGACGTTATCAGAATCGACATAGCTTTGAGAGCCGTCTACCCAGACCTGAGCACGCGAAGCATCAAAGGTGTCATTGTTATCAATAGCAGGTAAAGCCAAAGCATTGGCACGCTCAAGAATAGCTGAATGCGAATCAGTGGCACTGTCCTTTAACGCAGCCCCCATTCTATTTTGAAGATTAAGCGCGCTTTTGTTTGTGGCAATGATATCAGCATTGGTTTGCTCAACGATCAATCTACTAATAATACGCGAATAGTCACGCATTCTTTGTGTGATGCGCTCTTCACCGAATGCAGCTATCAGCACTTCCTCATTGTCTAATTCGGGATTGTGCCACGTATAGCCACCTGGGATATTCGGATTTTCCGTTTGCGTATAACCATCATAATCAGGTCCAAGAGCCCAGTTGGTCGCCTCAAATCCTACGACGGGCATTACGTTGTCAAAAGACTCTTGATCGCTACAACAGCCAACACCATAAGGCTCGTAGGGTTCTGTCGCGCCAGGTGCAATGATGGCTGGATTGACTTCGAGTGTGATACCAAGCTCTTTTGCAATACGCAGCGCATTTTCACGCAGTCCTACATTGGCAGCTACTTCATTGCCGTCATCGTCATAAGCATTTCGTCCTGCATTGGCATACATCTTATCGCCTGTAATCAAGCTATCTAAGTTGATCATACCCAGTGTTGTCGATTTTTCTTCGTCAGTGAGCTGATCAACAAACGCCTTTGAACCATTGAGGCCGCCCTCCTCTGCACCAAACGCCACAAACTGAATATTATGTTCTGTGTCAATGCCATTCAGGTTTCTTGTCAATTCAGTCAACACGCCAGACCCAGAGGCGTTGTCATCTAATGCTTCTAGATTTTGATAATTTGGGTAGGCTACTGCAGAGTCATAATGTGCGCCGACAAATAGTGTCTTATTGGTATCAGCAACACCTTTTTGGGTCACAATAATGTTATTACTCGTTAGTGTTTGACCTCTAAATAAACCGCGAGGTGCAACGAAATCAAAAGTCTGACGATCGACTTAATTGTTACTGCCATCAATGTTCATACGTTGCTGCATATAGTTAGCAGCCCCAATTTCCTTGTCAGATCCGGTATAGCGACCAGCATAGTCTCGCGCGAGCGTTAACGCCGTTTCTTTACCATAATCACCGTTTTGGGCTTCTGCAAATGTTTGTGAGCCTGTGAGTAGTGTCAGCGCAGCGACAACTGAAATCGTGAGCGGTGATAATCTATTATGCAAACTGTTTCTCCTTGGTTAAAGAAATGTAATCGACACTAAAAAAATAACTCAATTAAATGTGGTTTACAAGAAAAAGAAACAACGCATTTTTTAAATCAAATCTCCAACGACAACATGTTCATAATCAACTTGATTAAGGTTTCCTTTTGATTCGGGTCAGACTCAGCCACCAATAATGTCAAAGCAGCAAGACCTGTGTTATTGATCACCATCTCACCTTTATCATTGAGTAAGCGTCCGTTACGGTGTAAAAAATCTACAAACAAAAAACCCCCACTGCGCTTATTACCATCAGTAAGTAGCTATTCTTCATCGCGCCACGCCCTCCTCTTGCAGATAATCATGCAACCCTTCTGCAAACTGCCGATAACCCGCAGCGTTGGCGTGGATGCGATCAGATTTTAGTGTGTCATCCGACAATACCGCAGACCAACCACCTGAATATAAAGGCACCTCTTTCGCATCAGCAATATCTTCATATAATGGGTTATCACTCACTCGTCCAAACAGTGCACTGGCACTAAAGTGAGGTTCAGCAATAAGGACCACATCGATATTTGCAGATTTCAAGGTGTCGATAGTAGCGGTGATATTGGCACGTGTAGTCTCAGGCTGAACGCGTTGCAATACATCATTACCACCCACGCCAAACAGTACCAAGTCGGGATTTTGAGTAGTGATATCATCGACACGAGCCATAACCGTAAGTCAGCGAGTCACCAAGGGCAATCACTATGCTACCAGCTGGCACGGCTTCTTGCTGTGGCTCACTATCACAGCCGGTCATACTGAGAGTCGCGACCAATCCCATGCTAGCCAGCACCAAAAACTTACCTCGTATCTTCATGTCCACTCTTTTCCTTTTTTCATACAAATTGAGTTAAATTTATCAGAATTAAGTTGATATTACTAAAAACCTATTACTTAACCCTTGTTGTATGTTACTCAGCAACCGTTGTATAGTTCATACAGGAGATAGACTACCTGTTTGGCGAAATACAAGTGACCCCTTGCTTAGCATCGAGGGTGTAGTCATCATAAAGTATAACTTTACCAAGGATACGTGAGGTACTTATGAATAAAAAATCATCTCAAAGTCAGGGTCAGAGCCAAAATCAACCTCAAGAAGAGCAGTCAATAGGTCAAATCAAAGACCAAAGTCAGAATAAAAATACAAATGAGGATACGGCTACCCCTGAAACCAGTGTAAAAGACAAGGACAACACTTCAGGGCAATCGCAAAGCCAGTCGCAGAGTCAATCACAAAATAAGTCACAGGACACGCCCGCCAATCAGTCAGCAGATAGTAACTCAACAGACACTCCCCCATCACGCGCACCAAGCTTTGATGAACTCCAAACAGGCAAAGGTCAGTATCGTCCCGTTGCAAAAGCCGTTGGTCATTGGCTTGATAACATCAACATGGATGCCCTCAATTATCTAAACGAACAAGCAGAAAACATCTTTTACCGTAAAGGGGTTACTTTTACGGTCTATAGCGATGCCAAAAACATCGAGCGTATGATTCCATTTGATATCATTCCACGCATTATTGCAGCGAGCGAATGGCAACAGATAGAAGCAGGCTGCAAACAGCGTATCACTGCTCTCAATGCTTTTTTGCATGATATCTACCATGATCAAGCCATTATGAAGGCCGATATTGTTCCTGCCAGCTATGTATATGCCAGTGGCTGCTATGAGCCGTGGATGATGGGCATTGAGCTCGACAAACCAATCTACTCTCACATTAGTGGTATCGATCTAATTCGTGATGAGTCTGGCAAGTTCTGTGTCTTAGAGGATAACTTGCGCACCCCGTCAGGCGTCTCATATATGCTTGAGAGCCGCAATATATCAGAGACCCTCTTAGCTGATATATTTGCTGACACCCCTATTATGGGCATCAGTGATTATCCCAACCGTCTCAAAGCCTGTCTTGCCAGCTCAACATCCAAATATGATCCGCAAGTCGTCATTTTAACGCCAGGTCGCTTTAATAGTGCCTATTATGAGCATGCTTTTTTAGCGCATGAGATGAATGTACCACTCGTTCATGGTTATGATTTGGTCGTTGAGGACAGCAAAGTCTACATGCAAGGTATTCGCGGTAAAGTACAAGTCGATGTCATCTACCGCCGCATTGATGACCCTTATATTGATCCTTTAGCATTCCGCTCAGATTCTATCTTGGGTGTGTCGGGGCTCATGAGTGCGTATCGCGCTGGCAACGTCGTTATCGTAAACGCACCAGGTACGGGCGTGGCCGATGATAAGAGTTTATATCCTTTTGTACCAGATATGATTAAGTTCTACTTAAATGAAGAGCCTATCCTACCTAATATTGAGACCTACCAGTGCCGTAAGCCTGATGATCTCAAATATGTGCTTGATAATCTGGACAAGCTGGTGGTAAAAGAAACGCAAGGCTCAGGCGGCTATGGGATGCTTATTGGTCCGACATCAACCAAAGAAGAAATCGAAGAATATCGCCTGCGTCTGCTTGAAAATCCAGCCGGCTTTATTGCTCAGCCAACCATCTCACTATCTACCAACCCCACTGCCGTGAGCGATGGTATCGCACCGCGTCATATTGATTTGCGTCCCTTTATTCTCAGTCATGGTGATGGCACGGTAGATATCGTACCTGGTGGTCTGACACGAGTGGCCATGGTTGAAGGCTCGTTGGTCGTCAATTCATCGCAAGGCGGCGGTATCAAAGACACATGGGTTATTGATGACAGTGATTTAGACAGCCAGCAAGCCGACAAGTGCGCGCCTTTATCCTCAGTAGGGGTCAATTCTACAGGCAACGCTTTAGGGCATGCGAACTACTATAATCGCGTCCAGCCCTTAGAAACCGGTTACGAGAGTTTAGATGATGCGCCCATGATACTGCTACTCTCTACCGCCAGTCACTTAATATGGCTAGGTCGATATAGTGAGCGCTTGTATTACTATGACGATGTCATGAAACAGCTCATCAAAGGCGATCTCAAAAAATCACAGATCAAACACTTAATCAGTCGCTTAGGGTTTGCCGCTGATGGTGAAGCGTCACTTACCACCATGAAAGCACAAATGATGGCTGATTTGGAACAAAACATCATACCCAATATCGTGCAATCGATTGAGGACAATGTTCAAGAGGCCAAAGGTGTCATTGGTAAAGATACTGCTGAGCTGTATAACTTGATCAAGCGTTTATCGAGTGCTGGC
>Ga0115011_10001258_pt1 | contig 18368 bp, 27 predicted proteins | sample TroAtlMetagenome_2_FD_88705 | JGI IMG/M metagenome (GOLD analysis project Ga0115011, IMG submission 88705) | Marine eukaryotic phytoplankton communities from Atlantic Ocean - Tropical Atlantic ANT8 Metagenome | ecosystem: Environmental > Aquatic > Marine > Oceanic | place: Tropical Atlantic...
AGCAGCAGTTATTGGTGTATATTTTCTGACAGCACCAGTTGACCCCTTAAACGATATCGTCTTATAAAGAGAAGCTTTTGATACTTTAGTGCTTGGTCCTGCCATCTATTAACAGAGTTGTGATAGTAATTGTGAAGGTCTCGTATATGCAACTGTTGTGCTTCCACCAGAGTTATTTATTACCCGTTGGGTAATCTTTTTAACGAATCCAAAACCTGGAGCGATGAAATCATCTCTATCTTTATCCTTAGCAGCTTTATTCACCATCGCAGTGAGCACCTTATCATTTTCTTGCTTCTTCTTGACTGCTCTATCGATATTCTTTGCTTGTACAGTTGATGTTGGTGCTGCTGTTGATCCTTTTAATTGCTGGGTCTTATTTTCTTTATCAAGTAAAAGACCACCCGATTCAGTGACTGGTCTTCCAGTAGCAGTATCATATGTTATACCACCTACCTTATAAGTTGTAGGAGATGGTTTTGGTGTAGGTTTAGGTGCAGTCCTATGACCCTTACCTGTGAGATTCTCCCAGTGCCATGCTTCATGTCCATCTGGATTATCAGTCTCATATCCTGGAATCTGATTGAATCCAAACTTCTTAGCATTCTTTCTCAACCACCTATAACCAGCATTTGTATACCCAAGGTCAACTGCAAGACCAAGACCATGATTAGAGGTGCCTGGATATGCTGCTGTTCCTGGTCCCTTCTCATGATAGAGTTCTTTTTGTCTCTGGTAAGACCTATATGAAGAGTTCATCCATAAGGACGTGGCACCTTTCACTCCTCCTAACTTATGTCCATCAGCAGCAGCTGCTGCTATCATTGCTTTAAATTGTGGTGCAACAGAGTGAGCTAGATAATGCCCATACCCAATAGATGTTAGTGCCTCAGGTGGTAAGTAACCATTCTTAAATTCACCACCTGCTGAAAACTTCTGCCAATCATTTTTCGGATCCTTAGCTAAAATCTTTGGAATAATAGTAGGATCAAATTGCTTTGCTCTCCTATTATGATCTTTTACAGCACCACCACCAGCACGTCCTTCAAGATTAGTATCATTTTCTGATTCAGTTTCAGCATCCTTAGCAAATATCTCGGTCATCTTCATGACCATCTTATTAAATCGTCCTGCTACCTCAACAAGTTTCTGCTGAATAGCTGCCATAGCATCAGCTTCTTGAGCATCAGAATCCTTAAGGTTACCTGTGTTGATTTTACCCATGGCACTTGCCAGTCCACCACCACCACCTTTAACACCACCAGTACCAAATAACTTACCTAACCTAGAAATATCACTACCAATAAATGCTAAAGCAGCAGGTCCAGCAAATCCCAACATGCTGATACCACCTACCACACCAGCAAGCATAGCACCACCTATGGTTTGCATGATGCTTAACTGTGGTCCTATAAGACCTCCACCTGCCATCTGAGGTGGTGCAGAAACAGGTCCACCTGCTGCCCTGCTCATACCATCCATGTCTGTCAGACCGAATGTCATAAAGTCAACAATACCACCTGCAACTTTGCCAGGATTCATTAACCTCTGAGCATTCCTCAATACCCATCCTACTGACTCACCTATTATCTTAAATGATGTACCAGTTACAAACTTAATAAACTCCCACAGTCCACCAAGTAGAGGACTCACTATCGTCCATATTGTACCAAATAACTCACCAATCTGTCCTACTAACTCAAACCCACCAGCATGCTTGAATACATCAGCAACATAACCCCCAAGTAACTGGAAGTATCTACCAATAGGTTCAAATAGTGGTTTAATAGTTGGTAGGAATGTCTTACCTATAAATTCACCTAAGAAACTACCTATGACGTTACCGACCATAGGTGCAAATGGTCCTAGGAATGGACCTAATAATGCTGTGCCAGCAACAGTACCTAATATACCACCTGCTGCTTGACCTACACCTGCACCTACTGCCTGAGTTGCATCTTCACCACTCGCAAGACCTGCTGCCATACGGGTGATACCACCAAATACAGCAAAACCTTTCTGAGTGCCTTTAGATAGTATTCCTTTACCTACACCTCCACCACCTCTTTGACTTGTCCCAAATGCTTTCTTTAATCTTATTCTATTCTTTTGACCGAGTTTCTGTATCGGACCTTTCTGCCTCTTATTATACTGTGTCTGGAAACGACCCTTCATCGAGTCCTGATACAGGTTAGAGGACATCCCCTTACCTGCTTTCTTCGCTCTTGCTGCATCTGCTCTCTTAGCAGCCTTCATATTTGCAGCGTACTCTTCCTTGGTGTATATTACACCAGTCTTCTTATCTCTATACCCACCTATTCTTGCTTTTCTATCAGCATCACTCTCAGCCTTCATAGACGAGTGCATGCCGAAGACTTCACGGATCATTGCTGTATTACCCAGCACCTTCCATGGCATTACGAGAGCACCTACTGTAGCAAGTGTTGCAACTCCAGCTACTAACTGTACAGCACCAAGAAATCTCTTAAGTTTTCTCTTAACTGGACTTAGACTAATATCTTTACCGACTAATGAGGTGATTCCATTCAGAACACCGTTCACACCATACCCTATGAGTTTGCCAATAAACTTAGCAACACCCCATATAGCCTTAAATGTCTTTGTTATCTTCTCTGGACTCTGTTTACTTAACCAATCTAATGCATGGTATCCAATAAAGAATTTTAATACCCCACCTAGTATCTTACCTATCCAATCAAAGACCTTCATAAACGGACCTTTAATTGCCGCAAATGCTTTGTTACCTGACTTCTTTACTTCAGGGTCTTCTAATCCTTTTTCAGCAGCTTTCTCTTTCTCCTTCCTACCGAATGCGTGGAACTTCTTCTTAAGCCCCGCCAGCATATCTTTAAATCCTTTCTTCTTCTCAGCATTTTCTTCATTAAGTGCCTTGAAATCCTTCCTGCCCTTCTTACTTAACCACTCCCTCTCAAACTTAATCAGTTCATTGATTTGGTGGAAGTTTCCTGCAATAGATGATGTAGTATCTCCAATGTTATTAATACCCTTTCCGATCGAGGAGAAACCTTCATCAAGAGGATTCTTGACTGCTACAGTTTTTATTTTGACAAAACTTCTAAGTGTCATAGAGCCATTTTATTCTGGTCTTGGTTTTGTCTCCTTTCCTCTTCCTGTATATGTGCCATGAGAAGATTGACATAAACGTCACGTTCCCAAGGTATCATATTCTCTAAGTCCGATAAAGAGTATTTGTGATGTTGCATTAGAGCAAAGTTAGTCTTGTAGTAATTCTCAAGACTATCATGCATTAGGGCTACTCGAAAAAAGATGCTAGACCTTCCAATACTAAATCACTGGTTACTTTCGTCTTAGGGTTATAGACAGGTATAGTATGAGATAACTTAGGCATAGTCTCAAAGAATGCTTGAATCTTACCAAACTGGTCAGAATTTAGATTCTCTAAGAAGTCTAGTGCTTCCTTAGGAGTAAAGTCATCATATACCTCATCCTTATCAAATACTTGCTCGATGCAACTAGCAGCGAGTTTGAATACATCTTCAAGTCCAGGAGTCTCAGACATATTCTGTGAAATGAATACATCAAGGGATGGATACTTCATAATAACACCGACACCCTCAGCTAAAGTTATTTCTTTAGTGTGGTCATCAGGGATTTGCACCTGTACTTCTTCCAAGGGGATTTTAATCTCCACCTTAGTCTTTTCATCATCGGGTGCAAGGATAGTGAACTCACTCACTTCTCCAACTGCTTTAGACCTAATTCTAAGGAAGATGTATTCAATCTCGAAAGTAGCGAGATCTTCAACTTTTCCTTTCAAACTGGTGCAGTTTTTAATAATTGTTTTCACTGCTTTAATCATCTGCTTGTCGTCTTGCGACTCCATAGCGAGATAAAGCAATTTCTCTTCCTTAACTAGGAAGGGACGGTATGATAGTTTAGTACCTGTAACAGGTAACTCCATCTCATACTCAGGTATGGCTAACTTTGGTAAAGGCATAATGTACGCATTAATATAAGGTATTTATCAGCTAAAATTGGATGCATCTGGCTGTGCCATATTCAATCCTAGAATATCCGCAACCTCAGGCATTCCACCTAAATTGTATACTACGGTATCAGGGGTTTCTGCTTTCCATGGTAATACATCATTCATAACAGTATCGAATCTCATTCTCTCATACTTGAATGATACGTTAAGTTTAACTAAATCTGCTTGTCCGTTGTTAAATGAGTGCTCTGACATATCAGTAGGAAATGCTCCATACATCTGCCAAACTGCTGATGTCCTATTTAATCTCGTATGGTTGAAAGGACATTCTGGTGTTGAGTGGTCAACAACTACACTGGATGCTAATTCCCACTTGAGTACCATTATATTAGTAATATACTCATCATAGAAGGTTACTCTATTCTCTGCATCACTAGCAGTGTAATTCATCCACCTATCAAAATATTCCTGATGCATCATATCTTTAGTAATGATGAATTCAGCACTAAATTGGTTAGACACCTGCCCAGTGGCATAGTTACGTTGCTGTCCAACATCTTTAACTTGCTGAGTAGTCACCCTTCTACCAGGTACCGTTACACTGTCAGCAAGCATATCAATCCCCATAGCAAGTTTAGTCTGGTTTGACCTTATATTAGGCTCATTCATCCAGATACATTGAGGTAGAGGAATCCTCACCTCATACAGGTTACTCCTAGCAGGTTCATATATGCCACTCTTTACAGAATCAGCAAATGCTGCAAAACCTTGTCTCATTTTAATCTACTCCAAATTATGCTACTAGGGACTTCTAGCGTTTTCTTCAGTCCTGATGGTCTAATAACAAATTGCTCAACAGGGATTGGCACCATGTCGTCCATCTCCTCTTGAGGAACTTCATATACACGTGTACATGAACTCATAAAGTATTTATGATGGCAACGGCGAGGATATGAAATAGACCCTGCTCCCCATGCTTTTGCCATACTCTGTCTATTCGTTGGTCTTAGATAATGCATATTACCACCTTCAAATTGCTTCTTCTGATAATCAACACGTCTAATCCTTACCATTGGAAAGGTATCCCAAAACTTTAAATCTGGTGTCTGAGCACTATAGTTAAAGAATATGATGTCACCCACATTAAAAGCACCAGTATAATCTTGCAGTCCAAACTGAAGTTGCTCCCTATACCATGACTTTGATTTGGGATAACCGTTTGCTAAATCCTTAACGTCCTGAAATATGCTCATTTAATGTTTAGATGGTGTTCTGTCAATATAAGAAATGACATATGATTCTTTTTACAAAACTGTCTTGCTGCCTTCCACTTAGCAGCATTCACATTCCAAGTCTTAACCTCAGTTAAAAAAGTCTTTGACTTCTGCCTCCTGCGTTTCGGTGGTGTAGTCTGAGCATGAGGTTTGATCTCAATGACGCTTTTTGCGAGCTTTCCATCTCTGGTGACCGCTTTAACATAAAAATCGGGATAATAGCGATGGATACGATTATCCAAGGGACTCCTATAAGGAATAATAATTTCTTCACTTCCCCACTCCAAAACGTTAGTATTTCTGTCGCACCAATGCATAAATTTCTTTTCCCATAAACTTCTATAAATAATATTGGTGTAATCACCTCTATACTTATTTGTGTTTGATGGTTTATAGCGTCCCTTATAACTCATGCCCTTAGTATTCCCAAGAAGTAAACCGTTAGGTGCGAATCATTCCAGAGCTCAAAGTGCTATTAGTGAGGACTCTACGTTCCCTACTAAAGTAATTGACTATCTGAAATTCGATATATTCGACTCTAAAACGAAACAAATCATTGACGACGGAACTATTTATTTGTATCTACCCGCAGGAATGAAAGAATCCTACGGTGTCAAATATAATGGCGTAGAGCTTGGTTTCGCAGGTAATGCTGTATTAACTGAAGCTGGCAAGGTACTAGAATCTGGTGGTGATCTTGATGAAGGTTTTGGTGAGAGAATGAAGCTAGCTGCTGGTACTGGTAAGAGTGCTCTGCTATATGGTGCTGGTGCTAAATTTATAAGTGGTGCTGTTGGATTATCTGGGGTTGGAACCGCATCAAACCTTAGTGCTAACGACGCTTCAGCATTAATAGACCAAAAAATATTCAACCCATATGAGAAAGCAATCTTTGCAGGAGTCAATGGGTTTAGAAGTCATAACTTTAACTTCAATCTAGTACCAAAGAGTAGTCAGGATGTTAGTGACATTTATAAGATTGTCGATACTCTAAGACTATCAATGCTTCCAGGAGTATCAAGTAATAACAAATGGTTGACTATACCTGAATTCTTTAAAATCAGTATTGTTAGATACAGTGATAGTGGTAATAGTGAAACGATAAGCAATCCTAGGAATGGTTCTAGGGGTGGAATGTTGAATCTATTGATGCAATTCCCCACAGAATTAGTATTAAAGAATATGTCAGTGGATTTTGCTAACGACACTCTACAGACAACGAATGAAGGACAAGATTTGGTGGACTTTGGTCCCTCAGCATATCGCTTGTCACTCGCATTCCAAGAAACTGCATACCTCACAAAAGAGTCCTTTGCAGGATTTGGAAGAGGACAAGGAATGACACTCAATGCTACTGGTGGTCATGCATCAGATCCTCCTACAAGAAATAACAATGTTAGAAGTAGTAGAGGTGCTCGCTCTTTAGGTAAAAACGTGGGTGACTTCTTCAATAACTTAAGTAACTTCGCATAATGTCAAAATACTTTTCCTACTTACCAGACGTTTATGTGCGGTCTTCATCGTATAGGAACAATAACGTCGATCCTCATGTTTTAGCGAAAAACCTATTCAGAAGGATTAAAATCAGAGAAAACCTAGATGACATAATTCTGGGATTTTCACAATATACCATTGGAAACAACCAAAGACCAGATGGTGTAGCATTTGACTTTTACGGAAATTCAGGATATGACTGGATTGTGCTTATAGTCAATAATATCATTAATTTGTATTCTGAATGGCCTATGACAGAAGACGAATTATACAAAATGTGCGAGGAAACGTATGGAACAACAAAAGTTGAAAATACCCATCATTGGGAAACTCAAAGAATTACAGACATGCGAGGAAGAACAGTCGTCAAAGACGGAATGGAGGTACCTGAAGATTGGACCTATCGTCGATACGACGGCACATTCGTCGAAAAAGACGATCTGGTCGTTCCTGTCACCAATTACGAATACGAATATCGGTTAAATGAGTATAAACGCAATATCTACCTTCTAAAGGAAGATTACGTCCCTAACTTCATTCAAGAATATCAGTCATTAGTCCGATATCTACCAGGTGATGAAGTTGACATAGAAACTCAAAGAAAGAAATCTATGGGAGTTGTCGAAGAAACCTATACTGGCGTAAAACCAACATATTCAACAAATATCGGATTAACGTCAAATATCGAATTTGCGTCTCAGGCAGATTACTCGTCCAAAGAGTTTACGACCTCAGAAGCGACTATAGGAGAAGGACAGTCTTTAGCAGATGGTAGTACCACAGTTACTACTAGCACCACGTCAGATAGCAATACGACCACAACTAACCAATATGGGTCATCCTAGGTAAATATACTTACTCGACCCTGACAGACAAAAAAATACCCCGCTTTTTTAGCGGGGTTTCTCTTGTTCTAAAATCGAAATAATATCAGCAAGCATGCTGCTCTTCTTGTGTCCAGTATTTCCAGAAGCCTGACCGATGGTAGTTACCAGGGACATACCTCTTGTATCTGGTTAGTTTCATGCAATATGATGGGAAATGGTTGGAGTCATAGTGTCTCCTGTTAGGAGAATGCCAACCTCTAGTAAATCCATCAACTTCTGCATGCTTGTGTAAAGGACCATGATGATGACCGTGTGGACGCACATAATGTGGTCTGTGTGGTCTATTGTGTATGATCGTTGTGTGATGATGGTCATCTACAAATGGTTCCCAAAATTCACCCCATGTTAGGGCAGACGCTGGTTGAGCAGCGAATCCTAGGGCAATTAAGGGAGCCAAAAGTAGTTTCTTCATTAATCCTCAGCAGCAAGGGAAGCAAAGTAAGAAAGATCTGGTGATTCACCTGTCCCTTTCTCGATTTCTTCTACTTTAGCACCAAAACCTGACTTTGCAGGGGTTGGGGGTGCCACTTTAACAACTGGACTGTCAAGTTGGGGAAGTAATTCCTCATCTTCCTCATTAGTCCTTACCTGAGCACGTGAAGTCTTACCTAAGACTAGGTTAAGACGTGCTTCTAACTCTTCAAATGACTTGAAGTTCTTAGAGTCAGTGAATTCCTTAAGGGAATACTGCTTCTTCCAAGTTGCTTCGAGTGCTTCGTCTTCCAGTCCACCTGCTACAGATGGGACATCAAACTCAGACTTATCATAGTTCCAGTATCCACCGATGGTCTGGATTTTAATCTTGAAGTTAGCACCCTTCCATAGATCAAATGGATTGATTGGGGTCTCATCTTCAAACTGTGGTTGCATCGCTGATGCAATCTTATCATGAATCTTCTTACCATACTTGTAAAGTTTAACCTGACCCTCATTTTCAGGGTGAAGTTGATCCTTAATTACAAGAATGTTACTGTAATAGGAGAGTTTCCTCTTCTGCTTACGTGCTACGTCTTTATCAGCATCAAGACCACTATTCCATAGTGTCCTGTTTAAATCACCAACAGGGTCTTTCTGATTGAGGGTAGTGAGAGAATTCTCAATGTACCAACCACCAGGACCTTGAAATGCATGACTCCATACCTGTGCCCATGGAAGGTCTTCACCCTCTGGTTCTGGTAGGAAACGAATTACTGCATAACCGTTACCACTCTTATCTACCTCTGGTTTCCAGAGTCTCTCGTCTGGACCTCTTTGCTGAGGTTTGGATAGATTTTCAATCTGCTGTGTAAGCTTAGCAAACTTACCAGACTTGCTCTTTAGACTTGCAAATGACATTCGTGTTTGTCTCCGAAATTGTATTGTAGTATGTGTTACGGGATTATCGTAACATACTATTTAGGCTCTGTCAACCCCGTCTTTTAGCAATTCTTCACGCCAGTGACGGAGTTTACCCTCCATGGTATCAAGGATAGTAGTGAGGTTTAAACCACCACCATAGTCAAACTGCATCCTCTCAATGTTATCTTTAATTGCTTTTGCTGAGTCATCATCCTGCAACTCATTTGCTGCTAGTTGTAGTCTAGCATAGAATACTTTCTGTTTAGCAACCAACTCTAAGGTCTTCTCGATGTGCTCTAGTCTCTCCTGAGGATTGAAATCCTTCAGACCAGCAGACATCTTAAGCAACTCAGTATAACAATCTTGGATTGCTTCCAACTCTTCTTGCACTACAGGTGCATGGAAAAAATCTGAGTCTGTCATAGGTTTAAAATCCCTCTACTTGTACGTTTGATATAATTAAGTTGTTGAGCATCCCACTTGATTTTATCCTTAAGTGGTTTAGATATCAGTTTACCAACTGTCTCTACCTCTATCTCAAACTCCTCACATACTGAAGCAACTGCTTCAATGTAATTTATAAGACCATTGGATTCCTTTACCCTATCTTCTACGAGTGAGGTAAACTTACCTTGGGTCATAAACTTTTCTTCTATCTCTTTCATTGTATAACGTCCAGTCTAAGGTGAGAAACACCAGCAGCATTTAAGTTGCCAGTAGGGAACCAGTTTGCTGCGATAGTAATCCTATCATCTTCACTGGTGTTAGGCCACGCACGATGACGTATCATGGGTGGAAATACAATAAACTTACCAGGTTCTGTTGGTTCAGTAAAGGTAAGTAAGTATTTGTCTTCCGTAAACTCACCTAACGGATAGATGTTAGTATAATGGAAGTATGGATTGGGATGGAACCATTGAGTCTTGTCTTCTTCTTTCCCTGAGCAATAATAATTGCTACTAATCATACAGTTGTAATGTGTATGGTCGAAGAACCATTCATGAGTCTTGTTTAAGTTAGCCCAAGCAGCATTGCAGATGAGTTTGTTTTGCATGCCCATGTCTTCAGCAACTTCGGCCATGCAGTCCTGCATCCATGCGAATAAATCAGCGAAGTCTGAGTAGTTGTAGAGGTCACTTCCCCTGTCACCACTGTCATCAACACCTTCCCAAATCCAATTGGTATTGTTAGGTCTAAACTTTAACTTCTTTGCTGCCTCTAAGACACTAGCATTATCATCGTAATAGAAACGGTAGATAGGTATACCTAGCATCTCATCTTTTTTAGGCAGCATCCTTTACTCCATCATGATACTCACTGATCCAATCGATAAGTGTATCGATATAAGGTATCTTATCATACTTTTGCTCAACTTGCACACTTCCATCTTCAGCAACAGATAGTGTCACGAGTTTGTCCACCTCTACACCAGTCAATTCATAATACATGTAAGCATATGCTGCTTCTTGTACAAAGAACTTCTCTAGGTGCTCTGGTTTCTTAAGACTCTTAGTGGTCTTGAAATCGATTATAGCAAGCTCATTATCAAACTCAGCAATGCAATCGACCCGACCAGCAATGCGTAGATTATGAGAAAAGAGAGGGGCTTCAATAGCGTGAATATTATCAATCCTATCAAGAGTCTGACGAGCAGCCCTAAAAAGGTACGTGGGAAGACCCTCGCCTTTCTCAACTTCTTCCACATCATTTTTTAAATAGTTCTCCACTAGGTTATGGTACTGGGTGCCACGCCATGCTGACGAGCGTCGTATCTGTTCCGCCTTGGTGAAACCGACACGCTCCTGCCACTTGAGTATACCTGCCTTGGACTGATGTCCAACGACAGTTGTAACACTTGGCATCCAAACGTCATCAATCTTATAGAAGCGACCTTGCTCAAGAGTCCTACTGGTCACCTCCCTGAGAGGTTTAGCAGGACCAACATAATTAAACATTTAATCTAGGTTTAGGTTGATTTTATTGATGAGATACTCCTTTATAAATCCAGACCTAACGATGTCAGGTATCTCGAACTCAACGCAAATAAATGATTGCATCGCTTGAAGTATCCTCATGAAGTCTAACACACCAGTCTTCTCATGTACCTTAGTCAAGTCAGACTGTGAATAATCTCCACAGAATATAATCTTACTGTCTTGACCGACACGAGTGATGATACTGTCTAACTCATGGAAGTTTAGGTTACTAAACTCATCTACTATTATAATCGCCCTGTCAAGTGTCACTCCACGTAGGAAGGACGTAGACCAGAAAGAAATAGAATCCTGGCCACGTAGGTTGTCATACAGCCCGTTAAATGTCGCCTCATCTGGCATACTGAACATGTATTTCACCATGTTACGGTATGGTATTTGATAGAGGTCACTCTTATCTTCGTGGTCTCCAGGTAGGAAACCTATCTCTCTAGTAGGTACGAGAGACCGTACCATGTAAATCTTATCGTAAGGTGTAGACGGGTCTAACACCTGTTGCAATGCCAAGTAGAGACTAATGAATGTCTTGCCTGTACCAGCACATCCATGCAAGCAAAGATTCTTACCCTCTTTAAAGGCAGTAAATACTTTGGTTTGATTGTCTGTCAACGGCTCAATCACTTTCAAGTGGTCGAGGTTGATAGGTTTACGTTTCATCTGTCTCTTAGATAAAGTGCTCCCATTGGGGGTGCCACCGTTACCATTCTTTCTCTTACGTGCAACTGCCATACTATAGGAACCTCGAAAGGTTTGCCGCTGGATGCTTCTCTTGGACCTTACTCATTACTTCTTTGAATCCATCTGATTGTTTAGGATCACCATAGGTAACACCACCAGTCCCTTGAGACCAGTCCTTGTCCCAGTCTGGATTGTCCTTACGCCATTGGTCGTAAGCAGACATGGACATGGAGAGTTCTTGTTTCTCTCCTGTAGTATTATTTATCACAGGGTATGTTGGCATTAGTCTATCCTTAAGCAGGGTTGCATGTCGTAGTCCTCTTCGTTACAGTCACAGTCTTCCTCTTCACACCAGTCTAGTGCTTTAGATGTGAGGGGGAAGTTGCAGATGAAATGACGACGGCATAACTCTGCGATATCCATGTGCTCCTTCTGGGTGCCATTGGCAGACCGTAAATTTATATAGTGGATCCAACTACGGACACTACCTGTCATGTATAGTCTGGTAGGTGTAGCAAGAGGTAGTACAAACCGTGCACACTCCTTAGCAATACCATCCTCAAGCATATCTTTATAAAGTTTAACTCCTTGCTCAAAGTGACTACGCATTAACACCTGATACTTATTGATTATCTGAGGTGGCACATCATCAATACTATTCTGTCTATTCTTATCGTCTTGTCTCCTTAATTCAGGTACCTCTGGTGACTCAAGGAGAGTAGCGTCAGCATATCTCTGACTAAATTCTTGGTAAGTAAATGACCTGTGTCTTAGTATCTGAGCAGCAAGACCACGAGTTGTTTCTATCTCTAACGTCATGAATGCTTGCTCAAAGATGGACCAATGTCCATGCTTGATACAATACTTTAATAGACCTTCTACCTTAGGGTTGTCCTGATTCTTAGGGTTGGATACTCTTGCAACGTATCCTATAAGTTTCTCTGCATCAGGTGTAACAGATATCAAACAGACTTTGCTCATGATTTAGAATCAGTGAATAATATTTTACATAGACAGTATAGTCCTACTGCCTCAAGATATGTAAGCGAAGCGATACCAAAGACCCCTGGCACTACCCAATTCCATATGATTTTGACACACAGTGGTGCAATAGCAAGGTTAGCAGCGGCCTGGACTACCTTCATACCCATTTCCTCATTCTTTTTCTTTTCTATCTCCTCTGGTGTCATTTCGGCCACTTCTTCTATAGGCTGCGCTTTTTTGCGGGGGTCAAGGTATACTGTCACTTCCTCCTCCTTGGCACCTGAATAGTCCATGACTGTGACACTAGGTCAACCATCTCGAACTCTTTCATTGCCTTCTCCCTTCTAGTTAACTCTGCTTCACGTCCTGGTTTAGGTTCAATGTCTCCGTAAGCAGGTGGCTCGTAGTCTATTGCTGCTGCTTCATCCTCAAGACCAGCAGCATCACAGAATTCCCATATCAATTGGTCTACCTGCTGGTAGATTGAGTCCAATGTTATCTGTGTCCTACATGCATGTGCAATATGATCCACTTGCTCTTCAGTAAGGCAGTGGTCTTTGTTTAATGAATTACATACTGGAATCCTTGTCTCAACCAACTCATTGAAGTTGATACGGATTTCATAATCACGATAGACTGGCATCACTCCCTCCTTGGTTTTTGTTTCTGCTTAGGTGGCTTAGGTGGCTCTGTTTGATACATGCCAGGTGCCTTTGCTCCCTTAGTATAGGTCATTTTCTTTACACAGTGACCAAATGTGTCGTAATAGCAATCAAAAATGGCAACAGTGCCACCCATTACTATGTCGAACCACTTCTCACCATCCTTCTCCAACTCCATAAGGTATGAGTTAGTAGGTAGTTTCTTATCTTCTGCTGCATCAGGTGTAATACCTGTAGCGATCACTCTACATCCACAACCAGAAGCATTGATTGTAGCGACTTGCTCATCAGTAAATTTCATTAGTCTCTACTTCTGATACCCCATTTGATTGATGGGAATGCCTCAGTTACTACTGCCTTAGTAATCCTATACTTCTTATGCAGTGTCTTATTAATTGCTTTAACAACTACCTCTGCTTCAGTCTCATGCAGTCCTTCTAGTAGTCTGATAAACATATTCTCTATCTTCATAGAGGAGATATTATCTGCACCACCCTTGAAATAATAGTATAGTTTGCTTGCTTCTTTCTCTAGCAAGGTATGCTCAGTGCCTATAGGTGCCTCATTCTTACGGTAAGGGATGTCCTCACCTGGTGGTAAGCGAGAGGTTAAACTATCATCAAAGTTAGCAACGAATATCATCCTCAATGCTGGAGTATTATTCTCCTTAAGGATTTTAATCTTTGCTGCTTTGGTCTTAGCATTATGTGCTTTCTGAAGCACCTCAGAAATCATCAGTTTCATATCGATTTTAACAGGTTAATCTTCATCTTCGTCTATTGTATCATCTTCATCAGAGATACGCAAGTACAGTAACTCGGAAGGGTCAACAGGCACTCCGTCCATCTCCATCTCTGGGTGCATGACGACTGCTGCATACTCTGCCCTTGCTTTCCACTCATCATAGACATGTTTTAAATTCCATGACACTATAAATCCTAGCAGAAAACTTCCGATTGTCAAGAAGAAAGAAATGTATAAAAAAGATAACTCCATGTACTTTCTCCCTTGCTTTTTTTTATTTAGTAGTTCTTTTACGAGGTCTTCCAGGTTTACGAGTGTCATAATAACGACTCGCATCATCAATCATGCTCTGGAAATAGTCACGTATCTTCCTCGCCTTTGGCTTAGGTATGTGATGATATGCCTCACGTATATAAGTGTCTCCACCTTTTATGTAAGCAGTTAAGTCTTTAACTTCTTGCTTTAACTCACCCATAGATGACGAGTGAATCAATTCATCCGTTGCTTTACGTGTCCACTTACTTGACTTGAGGTAATCATACATCTTAAACATGAAGCGTTGATTAAACATTGCTTCATCAATAGCTCGGTCGATGAGTGTGTAAAGCTCTTCGGTTGAATCCATTACTATCATAAGTACGTATTTTCTCGGAGGTATTTAACAGTTTCGGTACAACCACCCATTTTATGTCCCGCAATGATAACCTGAGGGAAGGTAGCACCTTGACCAAATTCAGTTTTGAATTGCTCTCTAGTAAAGTTAACATCTAAAGTGTATTCTGCAAAGCCCCACCCCTTAGATTTGTAAACTTCCTTAATCTTTGTACAAAACGCACAACCTGGTCGAGTATAGATTGCGGTGTTGCCTGGTGTTTTAGCCATAGGTATAGGTAAAGAAGAAAAAAGGGTCACCGAAGTGACCCTTTATATATGATATGGATTTGCTACTTAGAAAGTGAACTTACCACCCAACTTAGCACCCCAGTCAACGATGCCGTCGCCAGAAGAATCTTCGTTAGTGATGCCAGAGATTTCTCCGTAAACACCAAAGGATTCTGTAGCAGCGATAGAAACGCCAACCTTACCAGACAATTCTGTTTCGGTATCAGCACCATCGGTTGCAACGAAAGCAGGTCCACCTTGGACATAGAAGTCAGCGGTTTCGCTTAAAGAACCTTCGTAACCAATGTGAGCATCTGTAGTTGCTGAAGAATAATCTCCATCAGGATACGAAACATTAGCTTCTACATTCACATAAGGACCAGCAAAAGCGGCTCCAGCGAGTAGAAAAGGTGATGCAGCTAGTGCTGCGATTGTTGATTTAATAGACATAATAGTAGTTGATTGTCTCGCAAGTACGTAAAAAGACCTGCGGATGATAGACTTCCTCGACATGGAAATCTTTTAACATTCTACGCAGGGTTACGATCTTTCGAGTCCTTCGTTTAAGTTATGTTAAGTTATTTATAATAACAGACTTTCGGGAAACCGTCAAGGGGTAGTGGACAGTTCTGCAAGTGCCTCCATCCTAAGGAATTGTTCGTTAAGATTGTAGAAGAGCTTGTAGTTTGTAGTCATGACATAGTAACCTGTGATGTCGTTGCCATCGCAGTGATACCCGTATCCTTTTACAGGTTCATTTACTCCGTCAATCCTAAATGTCTTGCTACTACCTAGGTAGTTGTGAAATTTCTCATCGAGATTAATCATCCGTCCTTTCTGTTTTGGTTAGTTTATCACGAAGCTCTGACTCTTGGTCAGATGTTAGGACAGTTTCTGGTTCGTCCTCTTGGTTTCTTGGGTCCACATAATCAGTGACTGCTTTAAGGTCTTCTGCTACGGTAGGATCCAACTCCCAGTTTCTACCTTGTGGTTTGTAATCCAACGACTTGATGGTCGCTAGTGGACTACGCCAATACTTTTTCATCTTCTTCATCATCTTAACACGACCCTTAGGATCGTCTTTGTATTGCTCGATGACTTTACGAAGTGCTTTCAACTCTTTGGTTGACCTTTCAAGTGACCTCTCTGCTGATGCTTCTGCACTGCTGAAACCTTTGCTCATAGTTAAGTAGTCTCGGTGATAATGATTGAGAATCTAACACGGAAATCATTCCTGTCAGTAGAAGTATACCATATAACGGAGTCTTTATTGTGTGACTCCATGTAAACTGCCTCCTTGACCATTCTCTTGACCATCGTGGAGTCCTCATACCAACTGACGACTGGTGTGTTAGGCATTCTAAATGCTGACTCTTGGTCTGGATAGAATGGACTAGCAGATGCGTCTTCGGTCTTTGGATCCCTGATAGGAGGCCAGTGTAGCACAAATTTCTGTCCATCAGTGTAACCTGCGCCAGCGTTAACAACACTTAACACATGTATCATTGCTTGCCAGTAGTGGACAGTCCTACTACCTGCTGCCTGTGTAACGTTAGTAACTACAGGATAAAATGTAATGCCAACCCTTACCTTACAGGCATCTGCTATGTTAGCAGCTCCTGACCCAGCGGTGCTGTCTAGTATATAGTCGTGAATAAATGTGCATGGTGAGTAGTATGTATCACGAATGTTAGGTGACTGTTTACTTCCATCCCATGTATTATCTACAGCAGTATTAAAAGATGTACCAAAACTCTGGAGACCTAAGTCATACCATGGTCTCGTAACCATAGCGAATGCAGTAGGTGCTGCCTCTCTAATCGTTTGTGATACTGGTGTCCCACTTAACGTTTCGTAACGGGTTACTAAGTGCTCCTCTAGGAAGTGATTGTAGTTACCTGTCTGTCTCCTATAGTTAAGAGTAGGTAGGATGCTGTCAAGGTAATACTCATTACCATCATAAACATATCCTGTATCAATATATCCTCCAGGAATGTTAGGCATCAAACCATTGTTGAATACCCTAGTGTTACCTGGAATGTCAGGGTTAGCTTGAAGTGACCCATGCATAGGGACAGCAGCACCACTCGCCCAGACATTAGTCCATGGATACTCATCCTGTGGTACATCATCTTCCAACCATGTCTCTGCTGCCTTAGCACCAGGCTGCCACTCATCAGACTCCTTGAGACTAGGACGGAATTGCATAGCAAATCCTTCTACTGCTCCAAGAGTAGTGCCTAGAGGGTTAGTGACTGTGCCACCCATGGTAGCACCTATAGTATCATCATGTGCTCCAGTGCCTAGTTGTAGACTTACCATGTCACTAAAGTTTCCTTCCTCTTCAGCATACAATCCCAAGGAAGGTGCAATGTATCCTGTATGTGGTCCAATATCAATGCTTACTAACTCTAGGGTAACTGTATCACCTGGCACCACCGATACAGACACACCATCAACCAAGTCTTGACCTATCTTGGGCCAATACTTACAAGTAAATTGTTTATTGAATTGATCCTGGCCATTCTTGGCAAACCTCAGCGTGAATTTCAAGCAGTCTGCTTCAAGACCACCAGTGATACCACCCAGACTTACTACCTTAAAGGTAGCACTCTTCTTAACCTCAATAGTCTGTAGGTTATTCAACTTGACTGAGTAACCTCCACTACATTGACCACACTCATGGTCAGCTGAGTTGGATTCTATTGTAGGTAAGTTTGTGCCACAGTCTAGTCGTCTCATGGTTACATCCTTAAAGGATGATGCTAGTAACCTACCATCACATTCATTACCCCTCGTCAACTTCCTCATTACTTTCTCTGGTGCTGCCTTAGCATACACATACCCTGCTATGCCCTCATATATCCAACCATTATAAGCCCATCTAACATTGTGCCAGAACTTCAGGTCATCGTAGTCATCATCACCATTGAGTAAGTCTTCCCACATCTGATGTGATGTGCCATGCCATACAGTATAGTCTTTGTCAGCAGGATTCCAGAATCTATCACTAAACATACAGTAGTTACCCTGTGATGAGCTGAGTCCAACTGCTCTGAATCCATCACTCTGAGCACTAAAACTTACAGTCTGTCCAAGACTGAGTGAATTAACACTAGCACCATTAGGTATCAAGAAGAATCCCATCGACCCATTACCATACTGTTGCAACAGGTTAGTACTAATATTAACTTCCTCCATTACCTGACCACCCTTAGCTGATGAGCATACAATGACACCATACTGTGGTCCTGAATCATTTGCTAGGTAGAATCCAAGTGCGTTGTCATACCCTGCTGCTCCATGCTCACAGTCTAATAGTATGTTGAGGTCAGCACTACACTTCTGAGGAATGCTATAGCACCATCTATCTGTCCTCTCTGGTCTCATCCCCTCCACGTCAGCATCAATCATATACTTGTGATTGAATGGAGATGACT
>Ga0115011_10001259_pt1 | contig 18363 bp, 35 predicted proteins | sample TroAtlMetagenome_2_FD_88705 | JGI IMG/M metagenome (GOLD analysis project Ga0115011, IMG submission 88705) | Marine eukaryotic phytoplankton communities from Atlantic Ocean - Tropical Atlantic ANT8 Metagenome | ecosystem: Environmental > Aquatic > Marine > Oceanic | place: Tropical Atlantic...
ATATCTTTTCTTTAGATAATCCTCATATAAATTTTTATACTCTTCATATGTATATGATTTAGAACCAAATGCTTTATTCTCATCACAGTTATCTAACCACATTCTTTGTGCAAAACTCTCAAAACTAATCATGGTTAAAATTTAACTCCTCGTTCTCTTCATCCTCTGTAGGTTCTCCACAATGTGGACAAAAATTGACTTTAGTTTCTCTATCATCTGGTTTGATAACAATACGGGAATAGCAATATTCGCATTCTAATATCATTTAACGTATGCCTCAAATTCAGTATATCCACCTATATTTTTACCATCGATTCTTATTTGTGGGAATGTTCTGGCTCCTGGGAAGTTTTCTAGTACAAAATCTCTATTAAAATCTTGTTCTAGTTGATAATAATTATATGTATGATTCTGTTGTTTAGCTTCATTACAAACTCTTTGTGCTAATCTTTTTGCCATATCACAATAAGGGCATTGTGTTTTTCCATAAATTTCTATATTCATTTGAAAAATACTCCTATAATTTTAAAACATAATAACATAAAAGCAAATACTAATACTTGAACTATAGACATAACAGCAATCTGTTTCATTGGATGAACCTTTACTATTCTTTCTACCCAAGACTCGTCTGGAGATAGATTAACTACCTGCAGTATTTTCTTTTCCATTATAACTTAATAGCTAATAATAAGAAAATAGCCAACATTATAAAGTTAGCCATAAGCATTAATAAACCTAATATAGTATGATACCATATCCATCTAGTTTTATATGCATTTTCAATTGTTAAATCTGCTGGGTCAGGAGACTTTTCAATTTGTTGTTTTATAGCTTCTTCTTCTGCTGGGCTTCCCCATAGTATTTGAGATATTCTTTTAATCATAAACTTAATCCTTTTAATGTTGAATCATCTACGTCTTGTTTAACGCCACCAGTCACATAAGATGTAATCTCTGTTTCTTGTGGAGCAACTTGAACATTTCCTCCAGATATCCACTTCTCTGTCCAAGGGAGTGGATTCATCTGAGGAACTGTGTATGGACAAGGCAAACTTAATGCTCTCATTCGTTTACATCCTATCCATTCTACGTAATCTTCTAATATAGTTTGATTCAAACCTATCATTGAGCCATCTTTAAATAAGAATTTAGCCCAAGCTTTTTCTTGTTCAATAACATCTACAAAGAGTTTAATAGCATCTTTTTCATATTTCTTCGCTATTCTTTCCATATCTTTATCTTCTTTAAGTAGATTCTTTAATATAACTGTTGTTGCAGCTAAATGAGTATTCTCATCTCTTGCAATAAATTTTATTATTTTAGCATTGCCTTCCATCTTTTTAAGTTCAGCAAATGCCCAACTGCAGGCAAAGGATACATAAAAACGTATACCTTCTAGAGCATTTGCTGAAAGCATTGACATATATAAAGAACGTTTATGTGACATTGTGTTTGTTGCAGAATTATTATCTAGAATTAAGTCATCATAGTACTTAGCGATATCTTTTCCACAATCAAGTATTTCTTGAATATCTAACATCTTATCAAATACTTCTGATGGATTTGGATAAACGTTTCTTATTATATGTGTATATGACCTTGAATGAATTGTTTCAAAGAATGACCATGTTTCAATCCAATTTTCTAATTCAGGTAAACTTGCTATTGGAAGAAATGCCATATTCGGAGCTCGTCCTTGTACACTATCCAATAATATTTGTCTTTTTAAATTTGATGTAAATATATGTCTTTCGTGGTCTGTTAATTCGTTGAAATCTTTTTTATCTTTTGAGACGTCTACTTCTTCTGGTCTCCAAAAGAATCCTAATTGTTTTTCTGTAATTTTATCAAGTTGTGGATATTTAACTTGGTCATATCTTGCTATATCAACTCCTTCATCAAAAAACATGTTCTTTTTTAAGTGTGATTTTTTATTCTTTTGTAGTATTGGCAATTTCCCATTCCTCTAATTTTTTAAGTTCACGTTGTACTATCTTTTCTAAATCTTCTACGTCAGGAAGCATATCCCAATCTTCTTCGTATTCAGATTTTACAGGAGTCACAGTCCTCGTCTTCAATAGAAGCTTCAATTTCGTCGAGACCTTCCCTAATAATTTCTTCATCTTTCATTTCTCCTGCACCGTCATAAGTATTAAAATAATATAATTGCTTTAGTCCATACTTATATGCTGTGACTAAATCTGTTATCATAACAGACATGGGTACCTTATTATCCTCGAAGTGTTCTGGATTATAAGATGTGTTTACGGATATTCCTTGGTCGATATATTTTTGTAATATACCACATATAGCCAGATATCCTTCTGGGGACTCTTGTTCCCAAAGTAAATCGTATTTATTTTTTAGATGGTGATAGCCTGGTACGACTTGTGCCATTACACCGTCTTTTGATTGTTTATATGATACTAAAGCTCGAGGAGGTTCAATACCATTTGTACTATTACTTATCTGAGCGGATGTTTCAGCCGGCATTAATGCCATCAGAGTTGAATTTCGGATGCCAGTTTCTCTGAGTTGCTTACGCAAGTCTGTCCACGGTAAACGTTCCTCATGCTCTATTAATTTATCTATCGCTCGTTTATAAGTATCGATAGGAAGTATTCCTTTGGAATATTTCGTATCATTATTATATATCAATTTTCCTTTCTCAGCAGCAAGGTCTGCAGAACTTTTTATTAAATAATATGACCATGCTTCAGCATATTCATCAACTGCTTTATACGCTGATTTGTCATATTTAAGCCCTCTCTTTGCCAAGAAATAAGCAAGATTGATAATACCTACACCTAAAGGTCTTCTGTTCATCGTACCTCTTTGTGCTGCTGGTATTGGATAGTTTTGATAATCTAATAGTTCATCTAATGCTCTTACTGTTAAATCGCAATATTTTTCAAATTCATGTGGTTCGTTTATTAATCCCCAATTAACTGCTGATAAAGTACATAAAGATATTTCTCCTTCAGTATCATCTTGACTTATAAGTGGAGTTGTAGGTAAATTAATTTCACAACATAAATTACTCATTCTAATTGGAGCTCTTCTCTCTATGAAAGCACCATGTTTATTTGCATGGTCTACATTCATAAGATATATTCTACCTGTATCTTTTCTTTCTGTTAAGAATTGTTGAAATACTTCAAGTGCTGGTAATGATTTCTTTCTTATAGATGTCTTACGTTCATATGTTTCATATAACTCTTTAAACTTGTTTTGGTCAACAAAAAATGTTTCATATAATTCTGGTACATCATTAGGGTCAAAGAAAGTTATATTACCACCTTGGATTAATCTTTCATACATAAGTTTATTGAACTGAAATGCATAATCCATGTGACGTACTCTTGTTTCTTCAGTACCTTTATTGTTCTTTAATACAACTAAGTCTTCAAACTCATAATGCCAAATGGGTAGATATACCGTGGCAGCTCCACCTCTTACACCACCTTGTGAACAAGATTTTACTGCACTTTGGAAATATTTAAGGAAAGGTATTAATCCTGTATGAACTACAGAACCATCTCCTATTTTAGCTCCTAAAGCTCTTATTGAACCAGCACCTATTCCTATACCAGCTTTTTTACTTATATACCTAACAATAGAAGTAGCAGTAGCATTAATAGAATCAAGACTGTCTCCGGACTCAATGAGTACGCACGAAGAAAATTGTCTAGTTGGCGTACGCACGCCCGCCATAATTGGCGTAGGCAACGATATATAAAATTGAGATATTGCATCATAATAATCCTTAACGTATTTTAATCTATTTTCTTTATATGAACTAAACAAAGTCATTGCAATCATCATATAAAGTACTTGTGGTGTTTCAAATATTTGTTTTGTTCTTCTATCTTGAACTAAATATTTTCCACGAAATTGTTCCATACCAGCATAAGTAAATGTATCATCTCTTTCATGCTTAATATAATTACCCAACTCTACTTGTTCATCTTCATCATATAACTGAGTTATTTCACTATCATATACACCTAATTCTACATTTCTTTCTATAATATAAGTTAATGGTGGTACTTGATATTCTCCATAAGCTTCTTTTCTCATTTTATAAGATATAAGACGAGCAGCTACGAATTGATAATTTGGTGTATGTTCTGAAATAAGTTCTGCTGTTGATTTGATAAGTAGCTCATGTATATCATAAGCGGGAATCTTATCATAGAGTTGGATGTTGGCTTTTAATTCTATTTCAGACATTGATACGCCTGATATATCTTCAACTGCCCATTCTAAAACTTTGTGAACTTTATCTAAATCGAATGGTTGTATCGAACCATCTCTTTTAGTGACATTAATTGTATTTGTTCCATTCATTATATTATATATTATATCACAAATCCCGTGATTTGTAAACCTTTATTTTACTTTTTTTTCTAAATCTTCGATTCTTTTGATGAGACTTGGATATCCATCAAATTCTTCAATACCACATTTAGGATGAGTATCCTTTTCTAATAGCTGGAGTCTATTCATGATTCCAGGATATTTTTCATGGAACTTCTTTTCTTGTTTGATTAGGTCAATACCAAGTCTTCGTTCTAGCCAGGAATCGAACCTAAGTAGCCAGGCCGGCTGATATATTTTCAATAATATCGATATAATACCCTTGAAAATATTTATTACAAGGCCAATCACGTTAGCCTCTTATCTCTTCTTCAGGAATTGGTTTATCAATTTTAATACCAACACCTTGGCCTTTATCTCCATCGGGCATTGTCACGTTCCTATAATATATAACTACTTCGCCCAATTGTTTTATATATCTCTTAAGTTCTTGCATATCTTCAGCCATGACTTTATAGTCACCAACTGTAGTTGCAACAAAAACTATTTCTCCACCATTTAATTCTTTCATCTCATCCATAAATCTATCAAGATATGTATAACCTTCTGGCCATTCTGGATTTTCTCTTTCTGATAAATCGCAAACTTTAGGTCTTTTATCTTCTACCTTTTTACATGGATTTGCAATTCTTGCTTCTGAAACAACGTACCATTTAGGTGCTGTTAATTGAACCGTACGTGGTAAGTCCGGTTGCATAATATCTATTTCTATTGGTTTAGATACTATGTCTATTTTTTTAGTAGGTATTAAACTACAACCACTAATTATTAGGATTAGTGAGATTGTACAAAGCTTCTGTATCATCTTCAAGTCCCTCCATCACTGCTTCACTTGCATCATTAAATCTTTTTTCCATAAGTCCAGGCTTTTTAGTAGCAAGTAAATCTAAATTATGCCTAGAGAATATCGCAAGATATTCAGCTTTTTCTTGTTCTATTTGAGCATTTACTCTACTCATTTGTTGTAAAGCCTTACCTTGTTTTTCGTATGATTCTCTTAAAGCCTCTATTGCCTTAGTTTGTTCTTCTAGTGCATACTCTAATTTATTATTATTTTCTTGTAAAGTTAGGTTTTGATTATATAAGTAGTATCCGCCAAGACCTAATACTAATACTAAACCTATTAACATTTGTTGCATTATGTATTCTCCGAAATGTATTTTTTGATAGCACTAACAGTTGTTAATAGTTCTACGTCTTCATCAAGTATTTCAATTTCATATTCTTCTTCGAATTCCATTGTTAATTGTACAATATCTAATGAATCTGCACCTAAATCTTCTATTAGGTTTTTATCATCTGATACAGAATCAATATCTATATTTAATGTATCTGCTATAATTTTTTCAATCATTATTCATCCTCTATTTTATATTTTAAACCGTTCATGCCTCTGAGATGAACTGTTTTCTTATTTTCATCTCTAAATTTTAACTCTTTGAAGTTTGCTTTGATAATCTTTTTGACATGATAATAAACTTGGTCGTCTTCATTGCCCCATTGAGAATCATATGAAACAGTAATTGTGTATCTTACTTTCCATATACCAGTGAACCAGTAATAGAACCTTTTGATGTATCCCCAAGTTTTAATAACAAAATTTTTCATTATACTTTATCTATAACGCCAGAAGTTTCTTCTATTTCAGCTTGTCCTTTTAACATTTTTTTGTTTCTTCTATCAAGAATTCTTCTTATAAAAGCTTTACCTTCTTTAGTTCTACCATCATAAACTTTTTTCTTATGTTTTTTGTGAGCTGCTTTAGGCATCATATCAGCTGGCATTGATACACCACCGCCACCTACTGAATTTGCTGCTGCGTCTTCCCACATTTCTTCGTATTCTTTAAATGTTCTTCTCATTATGCTGCCTTTTTCTTTACTCTAATCTGTGATTTAATATTATATTTTTTTGCTAGCTTTTTAATTGTATCATAATCTTTTTTAGTCATTTTTCTTGCTTTGACCTTTTTAATATTATTTTTAGCTTTATGCTTACGATACCAATTTATAAATTTCATTGCTTGTCTTCTTACAAATAAACTTACTAGTAATGAAAAAACTGTCATACCACCATAATATACAGTTGATATTATAAGTTCAACCGTGCCTTGTTCAAATCCTAATGACAATAAAAAGAGAGTTGCATCCTTAATTCCAGTAAGTATAAACTCTGGCATTATATTAATACCAATAAGAGTTGACATAAATGCTCTTACTTTAGTTCCCCATAAAAGACTAGCAATTCTTTTCTTAGGAATCATTCCAACAATTCTTTGAAAAAACAAACCCCAACCTTCTGAGAAACCTAAAGATTCTAGATATTCTTGTTTTTCTTCAGCAGTCCAAACTTTAGATTCGTCTATTGCTAAACAATATTGAAGTTCATCAGCCAATTCACTATGGTCGTTAAATGTCATTGTTGTCATAGTTTTCCTCCGGCTGCTGCAAAAGCAGCTAAAGCCATATTTTTCTTTTCTTCGTCAGTCTTACCTTTAAATTGTGGAGCATCAGATTTCATAAAATCTTTTATCCATGCACCTACTCCATCAGATACAGACAACTTTTCGTATAATTTGAATGAAATTACCGACATATATCTCCATTGCTTATGTAAATATCTTGATTAGTCTTTGTATGTTTCACTCTATATATATTTATATTTTGAAACTTCCCGATTGGTTCTTGTAAACTATCTACGACTACTCTTGTATTTTTTAATGCTATTACTTCTCCAGTTATTGGTGATGCAATATCTTCTGTTAGTATATAATTACCCGGAAATAAGTTTGAATCTTCATCTTGATACCAAGTACTTTCATTTAAATCATACGGGTCAATCTCTATATCCAATGCTTTTTCTAGCATTTCCATCATTTTCTCATCTGACATATTAGTATGTTCTCTGATAAGAAATAAAGCTGCTCCATATCTAGCTACAAGTGACCTTCCACCTGGTACTTTACCTATTAATCTTTTTAAATTAAATACGAGTCTATGAAAAACTGTATATGCTGCTTTATCTTCTGCTTTTGTTCTCTCTTTTGCTCGTCTTAAGAGTTTACCCTTTTCATCTATGATACCAAGCTTAAACGCTTTCGTATTACGAAATGGAGTTACGAGCAATTTCAAAAATCGAAATGCATAAAATAAATCTCCTGCTCTTGATACAAATGACATTATAGTTCTCTTAATACCTCTACTATGTTGGGGTCCATTATAACCTCAACCTTTTCATCCTCTGGCAAATAGTGAAGATATACTAAGAATGGTTTAATATATTGATAATGATTTTCTTCTATTTTAAACCACATCATCTTATTACATGCTTCTATACCAAATACATTATATAGAACAATTATATGATTGAGAATTAATCTTTCTTGTAATTCTCCATGTTCTTCGTATCTAGTAAGAAGCCTTTTAAGATACTTAAATCTTGAAAGGTCATTCTTAAACTCTTCAACATCCGTACATTCCGGATTGTTATATTGCTGAGCTGCAAAAAGCTTAAAGTTCTTATTATTTAATTCATCAAAAAGTTTCATCATATAACTATATATAACTAGATTACATATCGTCTAATTCTTTTTGAACTGCCTTTAAGTTTTTATTCTTAGACTCAACTCCTAAATATTCGTGTGCAAACTTAACCAATTTAGAATCTGGTCCACTAAGTTCAACCTTTTCGCCGCCGTGCGTGCCAGCTCCTACTGATTTTAACTTAAGTCCCATTTTCTTTTCTATATTAGGAAAATCTGAGTCGTCATAATCGTCGACTTTTAAAGTTCCTTCATTGACTTCTTCTTCATCTTCTTCAGAATCAGATGATTCATCAAACATACCTGAATCTTTCATCATTTTCATGGCATCAGCTTTAGCATTTCTTAAATTTTGTCTATTGATTTTTTCAACAGCCTTCTTAATAAGAATTAGACGTTTTTCCATATCCTTCTTTGATAAAGCTTCTTCTAAATCTTCTTCATCAGATTTAGCTGGTCTAGCATCAATTTCTTCAGCTTTAGCCTTATAGTTTTTATCAACGTAATCAAAAAATTCTTTTTTCTTAGCGTCATCTAAATCTTTAGGTGATTCAACACCAAACTTTTTAAGTGCAGCACTAAAGAATTTTTGATAAGCTTTTTGCTTTTCAGATTCTTTTAATTTATCTTCAGCTACAGATTCTAAAAGTTCTGGATATAATTCTTCAACTTCATCATCTGAATATCCATGACCATCTTTAGATTGTAAATAAGCTAATACATCTGATTTTTTGCCAGATATATCCATAGATGCTTGACTATGTCTAGTTTTTTTGAATTTAAGTTTATACTTTCTTTCGGCTTGTTTTATGCCTTCACCAGTATGGTCAACATCTACTGTTGTTTTACCGCTGCCGGCTTTAAGCTTTTCCACCAAAGATACCGTCACAGTTCCATCAGCGTTTTCTTTGATATTACTACCATCTTCTTTATCGCCGACTTTTTTGCCTTTATGCATCTTTTTAAATTCAGCTTCTCCTTCTTTAGAACCCATGTTTGCATCCTTTGATGGTACATTTGGCTCTTCTACTTCAGAAACGCTCTTTGGTTTATCATGTCCCCAACCCATTTCACTGTATTTGTCGTGTTCAGCCTTATCTTTGACTTCAACGCCTTCTCCAGTTTTTGGGTCATACATCATATGAGGATATTTTACTTCCTCTTTTTTAACAGCTGGCTTGCCTTCGAGTACGTCTTGTACTGTGCTAGCAATGCTTTTTGTTATATCATCGTTAAATAAGTTGTCCATTGTTTTTCTCCGTGTTAACTACTTAAATGAATTATATATTCCCAAGTTATTGCTGATATTAAACCAACTATAATAACCCAGAATATCTTGTTTATTACCCCAACCGTACTTGCATTGCTATTAACTAATTGCTCAACACGGTCTATTCTATTTATAAGACTTTGTATCTGTTCTGACTGCTGCTTATTAAATTCAGCCAGTGTCGAAATCTTTTCTTCAGCTCTCGCAAGCGCTATAATCGCCTGAGCCATCTGGTCCAATTTCTCCTCTATACGGTCTAACCTTTGTGATTGTACTGTATACACTTGTTTTATTTCCCTATTGTCCATCTTTAAATATTATCCTACATTTGAGGTTATTATACCCTTTGATTAATCTATGATATTCACCTTTCGGTATATCGAATATCATGCCAGGTTCTAACAAATATGGAAGACAGTTTTCATATTGAAATCGCCAACCTTCACCTTCGAGGACTTCAATCTCACGAGCTTCATTATCACGATGCCAAACAAATTCTTCGTCGTCTCGATCGATAAAGAATTCTCTTAATTCTCCGCCTAGTTCTTGTTCAGATATGAAAGGAAGTTCTACCAAAAGTAATTACCTCCACCTTTCAATCCAAGTTCTTTTGCATACTTTGGTAATCTGCACGCCCAGTATCCTGCCGTCATCTTATCATTTTTTGTATCGCAATTATGTCTAGAAGCAAAGTTTCGAGCTGCATCTTTGTTGTTTATCTTTGCAGTTAAACCACCTTTTGCATCTCCAAAATTTATTTTCTTAACATTTCCAGTCGTTGGATTTTTTACATATACAACATATTTACTAGGACCTGAAGACCTTTTAGGTTTATTTAGTTCAGGACCTTCAATCATAGGTTGTTCTAATGGAACGTGAGCTCCTTCAAACAAACCAAATGTAGTTCTAAATTCATTAAAGCTTATCATTTTACTTTACAGCTTTTAACTTTTTCATAGCATCATTAGCTTGTTTAGTTAATTCATCTATTTTATCGTAATAACTATATAATTCTTTTTTGTGTTTTTGTTGGTCTTCTTTTGACATACTTTCTAAAGACCCTTTCATGCTTTCTAATCTAAGAATAGCATTCTCATATTTACCTTTAGCCATTCGGAGCTTTTTAATTTGTTTAGAAGTTTTAGCCATTTGTTTATTAAATCTTCTATCAGCTCTTCCTTGTTTATTATATCTCCTATATAGGAATTTACCAGAACCCCATATAGTTTTGATACCATTTACAACTAAAAATTTAATTATAATACCTAATAACTTTAACACCTTCCATATAAACTCTTGTAATTCAAAAACTACCTGACTAACTGCAGGACTTAATTCTTGAAGATTTTTTAAGTCTTCTTCTGTAATTTCTTTAGAAGGGTTTTTAGGTAAATTTCTATGTTCTTTAAATGTTATCATCGTTTTAAATCGTATCTAAACGAACGTCCTCTGGTTTGACCTGCTTTAGTTATTTTAAATCTAGCTATTCTTGCAATCTGGTTAACATGTTCAAGATTACCTTTTTTCATGTCTTTTTCTAGTTCTAGTTTTACTTTCTTCCATATAGTATCTAATATGGAAGAGTCATCCATTACTAATGGTGCTTCGTCTACAGACATATCTTCTTCATTGATGCCATTTACATGTTGCTTAAAACTTTTCATTATGACTCTAAATCAACCTTTCCGTCCCACTTACCATCTTCAATTTCAATCATGTAATCATACAATGCATTTTCTGCAGTGAACATCCCTTTTGTAATTTTAGAGGGTGCACCAGCTGCTCTATTATTATATTGAAATTTTGAATGAAAATCATGAGCCTTTTCAATCATTTTTAACATTTTTTTAATGTTTTTAACTTCTTGTTTTCTATCGAATTCAGAACCTTTGAGCTCAGCTGGACTTTTCTTATGATAATCTAATCTTTCAGAAATTTCTTCTTTAGGTTGAACTATATTAGAATATGTTTCTTTCCATCCTTTCATTGTTAATCCCTCGGTGTAGGCTTAGATAATATATCTCTTGCCTTTGATTTGTTTCGTTTAAGCATATCCATGCCTTTATCTATATAACTGGATAAAGTGCCATAAGGCATTCCTTTCCATTTTTTACCGTCTTGATGAGCAAGATATTTAGCGATTCTTAATCCATCATAAGCTCCACCATCATCTTTTGTATACATACCTTCATCTACATTATCTAAAGGTAATGAATGTAGCCATTTTTCTATTTTCTTTTTAGTGCCATGAACTGTAAGAGTAATACCTAAAACACCGCCTTCAAAATCAGTATCTAGGCCTACTTTTTTAGCAAGTTTATCAGCAATTTTTGCAGTGTTTCTTGACATATTTACTAATTGAAATTTGTCTTCGTTAATAGATTCATTAACATCATCCTTAAGTAATTTCTTAATCTTATCAAGAGCTGATAGTTTACCTTTACCTAAATCGTTATAATGTTTTATTAACTGTCTTTTTTGTCTCATAGAAAGTTCTTTTGATTTTAGTTCAACGCTTCTTTTCACAATACGAGAAAATGCTTGTGCTTTCTTTTCAGCTGGTTTTACTAAAGCTTGTAAATTTTCTTCAACTGATTCATTTTTAGCTAGATGTTTTTCGAAATCTTTTTTCTTTCCTTTATCCCATAGGTCTCCCAATTCAACATATAGTTTAGAATTAATCATTTTTCCTGGCTTAACAGCATGAGATACTCTCCATGCTAGCTCTTTGGACATTCCTTTGAATCTATCCAATGCTCTTTTAACTAAAGCTTTTTGGTGATGTTTTGGTCCACCTATTTCTTCAATTTCTTTTCTTACTTCTTTTAGCTTTTTCATGCTGAAAAATCCTCCGCATTACGGTCTAACCAATCGATGAATTCATCTGGGTCGTCTGTTTTTATTTCGCCATGGTCAAATGCCCAACCAAATAAAGCTTCTTCAGCATCAGCTGGAAATTCAAGGCTTCCTTTAGCTAGAGATTTTTTAATCACTCTACCATATTTTCTTTTAATTTGTCTTTGACTTAAGTTTTTCATAAATCCTTCATTAACAGATTCATTAGCTAGTCTTAATGCATTAGCTACAACTTTATCGTCTCCTAGACCTTTGGCTAATTTTTCTATTTTCTTATAAGCACCAGTCATATTACCACCCATATCCATAGCAATCTTTACTGCCTTTTGAATTAATCTATCCGGATATGATTTAGCTTCTTGAACTGATTCTTTAACTGATTCAAATCTTGGAGCTTTCTTTCTTTTACCAACTCTTAAACCAGCATGAGGGTCTTTTCTATTAAACATTTTTCCAAAAAATTCTTTTTGAACAACTTGTTCTCTAATTTTTCCGTACATATGTTGTGCTGCGCCCCATATTTCTTCTCTTGTCATAGTATCAGCCATGCCCAAACGACTTGGGAACTTAACAGCTTTTCTACCGCCCAGTTCATAACCTACCATGTATTTACCTACAGCTTGGAACATTTCTTCTGGTCCTACTGATTTAGCTGGATAATCTGAATTAATTCCATTTTTCTTTACATCTTTCATAAAGTCATTCAATAATTCATTATACTTCATGTTTGTCTTTTCATTATTATGAATAAATGCAAAGTAGTAATCTCCATCTCTGACAGGATATCTTAAAGCTGTCCAAACTGTTGGTCTAGCTGAATTGCCCGGATGATAATCCTTTTTCAATTCTTCTCTTGCTTTATCTAAATCAGGACCATAAAAGTCTTCTAGGTCTTCCATACCTGGTGGTGAAGCTTTTACATAATCAGCAAATTCTTTATCTACGTCTTTATCTGAAATATGTCGAGAATACGCTTCTGTTAAGAAATTTTCTCTTAGTTGTTTAAATTTAATCATTTTGCTTTCCTCATTGTTTCTTTAGCTTCGCCTTTACTTAAGCCGAATGTTGTATGTAGCCACTTATATAAATCTTTAGGTTGTCCTTCTACAGTCATTTCATTCTTTCTTTTATTCCAATTGTATAAGTACACTCCTTCTTCTTCCCAGTCAGGACTAAATTCTCTTGGGTCGCCGACATCAAAATCTAAAACAACTCTTTGTGTCTTAGCTTCTCTTATTTCTTTAAATGTTTTCATATTTAATTTCCTCTTACCTTTTTAGCTAAATCTTTATCAGCTTTACCCCATGTATCTTTTGATTTTGTTATAAAGGAATTAACTCGAGCTAATCCCCATTGAATAGAATTTTTTCCTGGTTTCTCTCCTCTTTCAAATACTTCTTTAAGTATATCTAAAGGCATACCAGACTTTTTAGCTTTTTTAGCTAAAGCTTTATCTGAATCTTCTGCTACATAATCTTCAAATGTTAAGTGTTCTGCCATCTCTCCAAACATCTTTTTATATTTTGGTGTTGAATTAGCTAGACCTGTATGATATTTAGCTGCTGAAGCTTGGCCGTTTCTATTACTAATCTGAGTCTTTTCAGCTTCTACACAATGAGTAGCTAATGGAATATCACCACTTTCTGGTGTATCCTTAAGATAACGAGCTGTAGTAGCATCTGTACCAAGTTCATTATATTCAGCCAATTCAATATCATCAATCCAATATCTATTTTTACCAAGTTCAGATTCTACTATAACATAATTAGGACCACATACTATAATTTCTCCTGTAGCATTTTGTTCTTTTATATTAACAATATCTCCTACTTTAAATAGTTCGCCTCCAACATATTCTTCTCTTCTTTGAGAAACAACTGGTAAGTCAACATGTTGTCTAAAAGTATTTTCTAATTTTAGACCCATGCCTTTTCTTACAGCATTGAATAGGTCAGTTGGATTGAACTTAGCCGGTAATCCTTTTGCAAAACCAGCTAAGTCGTTCTGTTGAGCGGTCATTCGCATTTTAGAAGCAGACATCCCAGTAGCTCCTTCACTATCTGGGTCTCTTTCTCCTGCACTTACTACATTTATAGCACCTTCGAAATTATAGAAACCGTGTCTAGCATCTACACCATTATATTTGTTTAATAGTATATCAAACTCATTTACACGGTCACTTCCTACAACCATTGTTAATTTAGTATATCCTTGGTCGTACAATTTGACTGCAATATCCAGTACTGTACGAACATCTTTATCTGACATTATCTGACGCGCATGTTTAGGAAACATTTTGCGTAAGAATTTTAATTTATCTTTAAATTTTAGTGGATTGTTTTTAGCATCTTCTGATTTTGATGCGTATATTCTATAACTACCGCCTCTTGATTGTTTTTTGATTTTATCAAAGAGTTTTTCGTGGCCTATTGTAGGCGGATTGAAACGCCCAAAGGCGAAAGTTATTTCTTTATTGCTTTCAGTTAAATAATCACTGAATGACTTTATCGACATATGTATCCTCGGTTCCCATTTAGCCTGGATTATCCCAGCCTTTTATAATATCTTTGCTGAAGTTGTTAGTAGAGAATTCTAATCTGTCTACTAATTTAACAGCACCACCTTCCATTCGATCAATAGCCACAAAGCCTTCAACGCCGGTGACTTTAAATCCGGATTTAGTTTTAACAAACGTACCCATATTTGATAGTTTGTTTAGTTTATTTATAATAATTAATTTGCTATCTGTCACATAATTATGTAAATCAAATATTAATTCCAATTGGTCTAAATTATCTTTACTAAAAAAGTCTAATAGCTCATCTCTTTTATCTATTTGTACTTGTTTACCAGCATCTGAACTTCTTTTATCGATAGCTTTTGCATATCTATCTTGTACAAACATAATTAAACCTTTTGCATGTTTAGCAGTATTTTCAATTCTTTGACCTTCTCTTACTTTTCTATTATTGTAGATATTGATTATTAGGTTTAATTCTGTATTATCTTCAATTTCTTTTAACGATTTTGATGCAATCTTTTGAAATACTCTACCAGCATTTGATAGATTTGAATTTAACATAGCTGTTTCTGATGCAGTTAATGTTGCTGTTCCTGATACATCTTTTAATGTTGCATCATCTTGCCAAACGTCTCTATCTTTTTTTAATTTACCAACAATATCTCTACCAAATTCAGCCTTCATTGTTTCAAATGATTTACCGCTATATGATGTATGCCAAACTATACCAACCTTAGCTCTTTGTATATCTTTTGCTAATCTACTATCAAGTGGTACAGCATATAAGATAGTATTAGGATGGAAAGTAATATATCCAACTCCATCGATTCTCTCCTTTTTTAAATCACTTGCATCAAACATAAAATCTCCTTGGATAACATCTTTGATGCCCAAGTCTTTTAAATGGTCGAATGCAAGTTTTAGTTTTTTACTTAAATCACCTGATGTATCTGCATCGATATCAGCATGACTCTTATAAACCTTTGGATTCTTTGCAAAGATACCTTTCTTCGCTACGAAAAATTGACCATCTTCTGGGTCTTCTCCAGCAAAAACGGCGGGGGCTCCGTCCCACTTGACAGTAATATCTATAGGTGCTTTAGTATTACCACTCAACATATCACGCATACTTCTTAACGCGTTGATAGCTTGGCGAGCCCCCTTAACTCCTCCGTCAAGTATTAAATCCTCAATATGAGTCATATGAGTATTTTTACCTGCGGCTTCTGATAAGTAGTTCTTTAATGTTTTCATTCTTGTCCGAATTTCTTTGGTAGATTAAAATGTTTCATGAAAGGAGGAGTCACTGCCCAACTTCCATCTTCTGATTTTACATAACAAGCTGAACCAGTTTGTTGTCCATATCCTCTAATATGTAATCCAGCTTTCACACCATGTTTATCAATAGGATATGTTTTCTTAAGTAGTTCAGTTATTGTTTCTGTTGGCTCACCCTTTAAAAAGCAATTTGCAGTAGCAGGATGATTTTTACCAAATTTATTTGCTCCACTAAATACTTCAGTTGATTCGTCGTTATCTAGCCAGATTCCAGTATTGTTCTTTTTATCTTTTACAAACCAATGCATTGTAGGACTTCTTTCTCCAATCTCTCCATCATTAAGTCTTTTATGCATATCCATTATAATTCTAATTGCTTTACTTTCACCAAATATCTGTTCAAATCTTTCTGGCTTCATCCAATTTTCTATAAAGGTTGCATTATCAGCTTTTAAACTGTATTTTAATTCATCACCGTATCCTTTTAAGTTTTCAGCTAGTTTTACGTATAAGTCTGTTTTAGGATTACCACCTATGCCTTTTGGTGTAGGAGGAGATGATAATTCAGTAATATGATATTCTTTTCCTTTGTGTTCAAATTCCCAATTACCACCTGAACCATTTATAAACACATTAGCAATTTGTCCTTCATGTCCATGACCACCCTTAAAAGGCTTCCAGACGTCTGGATTAATTTTATCTTTTAAATCTACTTGAATGTAATCTACTTTTTTACCGGACGGTTTTAGTATTTTACTGAGCGGTAGTCTATACTCTTCTCCTTTATATTTAATTTTAGCAGTATAGGACTTACCGCTCATTTCTAAATCTTTTTCTTCACGGTCTAAGATTTTAAAATCTTGACCCTTTTTGATTTCTTTATCTGTAGGTACACCTTCTAAGTCTAATAAAACTGTAGTTTTATCAGCTTCGTAGTCCATATTTTGGTCTGCAGCTTTTTCTACATATTTGTAGAATGCACCGGTTGGTTGTGAATAGTTGACTGTTCTTCCGGATAAAGTTGCTTCGTATATAAAAGATTTTAAGGTTTTCATAGTACTCCCGTTAATATTTAGATAATACTATTTATAAACTTTTAATTGTCAGTTTTCTTTTCTATCCAAAAAGGATTGGGTATTATATCACCATTAGTTTTGAAACAAATGATTTTTTCGTCGTGTAGTTTTTTGACACATCTTTCGGCGCCCTCACGAACGCCAATATTGAATGATTGATATCCACACGCAGCAACAATAATTACTAAAAAGACGTATTCCATTATTATCTCTGATAGATGTATAAGTCAATACGCTCAGCATGTCTAAGAGGTAAAGACTGGTCGTAAGCCCTAGGATGTTTGCCATCAGCTCTAGCATGCTTGGTACGAGGACCTCTTGCTTTAAGAGCGACACGATACTGTTCGTACCATTGACTCCCATACCCGTCTTTCTTCTGACGGGAACCATATTTAAATCTTCTTAAATCCGCATTAACAACCTTTATTGCTTTACGAATAGTTTCAATTTCTAACATATCTGAAGCACTTTCAGTATGAAAGGTTTTTATATAACTGTCTGAATATCTCATTTTAGTGTATTGGCCTCCCACCTAATGTGTGTAAAAAGAATTGATTTGGAATATCGTGACCAGTTCTTCTAAGAACAGATTCACACATTTTATCCCAAGAATCGTTTGTTGTTTCTGGATTATTATCTCTAGCCCAAGCTAATTCAACTAAATCTAATTCAATTTCCAATGGTATATCTGTAGCGATATGTGTTAATACTAATAGATTTTCCATGATTAATCTCCCATCTCTTCGAATCTTTTTTGAACGAGTTGTTCAACCACTTTATCTCTATCAGTGAAAGCAACTCTTTCATCGAATGAATCACAAAGGCCAGGTTTTGAACCACCCAGTAATTCGATTAATATTGACCCAGTATTCATCGCCTCAACTTCTTCAGCGATGTTCTCTAGAATCATTGTATTTGTGTTATTTGACATTTTTAACTCCTTATTTAATTATCTAATATGTATATTATATCATACTTTTTCGCAAATGTAAACGTTTTTTTCACCTAAAAGTGAAAATAATTAGCAGAATAGTGTTGTTTAAAAGTAAGGGGAGCTGAACGCTCCCCCATGATGTCAATAATAAAGGAGTGTTATACTTCTTTTGCTATAAAAGTGTATACACCGTAAGCAAGGGCTACCCAAGCTACTATGTCAACCAAGCCACCTAGTAGTAGGTAAGATAATGATAAACCGACGATAAGTCCGCCGTCCCATGAAGTTCTTTCACTCCATCTGTCCATTACCCATGCTTTTGCTGTATTTAACATGTTCATATGCATTTATTCTCCGTATTTAAAGTTTAAAGTCGGCAAAGGAGTCATTACTTTCTCGTTCACCAAACTTGTTAATCGGCTTATCTGGCACCATTTCAGTCATGATGTCTGATTGAGCCGACTCCTCTACATCGTATAATTTCATGCGGGAACGGTCCACACCA
>Ga0115011_10001261_pt1 | contig 18352 bp, 12 predicted proteins | sample TroAtlMetagenome_2_FD_88705 | JGI IMG/M metagenome (GOLD analysis project Ga0115011, IMG submission 88705) | Marine eukaryotic phytoplankton communities from Atlantic Ocean - Tropical Atlantic ANT8 Metagenome | ecosystem: Environmental > Aquatic > Marine > Oceanic | place: Tropical Atlantic...
ACAATCCTCTACGTTTGCGGCCACGGCCGCGTGAAAATTGACGGCATCGATTATGGCAACAAAACCTACTACCAGCATCATGGAGCTTGGTTTGCCCGAAACGGCTTCGTCTGCCTCGCCATCGACACGATACAACTCGGTGAGCTCTCCGGCATACACCACGGCACCTATCGCCACGGCATGTGGTGGTGGAACTCCCGTGGCTACACGCCGGCCGGTGTTGAGGCGTGGAACTGCATCCGCGCACTCGACTACCTTACGTCACTTGATGTCGTGGACAAAAACCGCCTCGGCGTGACCGGCCGCAGCGGGGGCGGCGCGTACAGTTGGTGGATCGCTACGATCGACGAACGGATCAAGGTCGCCGCGCCGGTCGCCGGAATTACCGACCTTCAAAACCACGTTGTCGACGGAGTCGTCGAGGGACATTGCGACTGCATGTATCATGTGAACACTTACGGGTGGGATTTCGCCCAAGTCGCCGCGCTCGTCGCGCCTCGCCCGCTGCTCATCCTCAACACCGATGACGACAGCATTTTCCCTCTCGATGGCGTCAACCGGCTCTACAAAAAAGTCCGTCGGATCTACGAGTTGCATGGCAAAAAAAGCAGCCTCGGACTCGCCATAACCCCCGGTGGGCACAGCGACTCGCAGGAATTGCGCGTGCCGGCCTTCAACTGGTTCAACAAACATCTCAAGGGTAAAAGCGTTTTAATCGACAAACCGGCTACCAAGCTTTTCGATCCCAAGCAACTCAAGGTGTTCGGCAACGCCCCGAAAGACGAGCGAACCACAACCATCCACGACACGTTCTCACGGATCGCCACCGACGACGCCAAGGCCAAGCGCCCTCAAATAATGTCGGATTTGCGCTCGAAAACCTTTGCCGGTTGGCCCAAGCGCGTTGGCAAGTTGCAACTCGTAAAGGTTTCGGACATCGAGCGCGACGGCGTGCGACTCGCTGCCTATGACTTTGACAGCCAACCGGGGATTCGGCTGCGAATGCACGTTGTCCACAAGACCGACTTGGCCAAGGGCGCACCCGTGCACCTCCAAGTACTCAACGACAACCAAGTGGAAGACATCGCCAGTCAGCTCGAATTCGTTGCCGAGCATCCGGGAGTTTACGTCTCTCTTTCGCCCCGAGGGATTGGCCCCACGCGATTGTCCCAAAACCAAAAACACCTCACGCAGACCCGCCGCAGATTCATGCTGCTTGGGCAAACGCTCGCCGGGCAACAGGTCTGGGATGTACGCCGCTGCATTAGCGCACTCCGCACACTTGAGCGCTGCACCGACGCGCCGCTGGAATTGTGGGGCACCGGGGATTCAGCTAGCCTCATCACACTTGCATCCCTCTTCGAGAAAAAAATCAGTCGACTCAACATCAGTGGCTATCCCACGACGGATAGGGAACAGCCGGACTTTTTAAACATCTCACGCTTCGTCACAACCACACAATTGCTCGATATAGCCAAGCACAAAACTGAAGTCAGGGCGTTTGACCAGGCCGCGAACTTCCCCGGAAAAAAAACCGCTTGGCACAACTTCGACCGTTATGACTTCAAGTTAGGTGATGCCGACTGTCGTGTTGTCACTCCGAACACGCCAGCGCCCGGCAAGCCCTGGGTTTGGCGCGCCCGCTTTTGGGGGCACGAACCGCAAGCCGATCTCGCTCTACTAGCCAAAGGTTGGCACGTCGTTTACTGCGAGGTGGGCGCGTTGTTTGGGAGTCCGGGGGCGGTTGAGCGGTGGGATCGTTTTTATGATTTCCTTATCACGCAACACGGCTTCGCCACGAAAGCCGCGTTGGAAGGAATGAGTCGTGGCGGCCTAATCATTTACAACTGGGCGGCCAGAAACCCCGACAAGGTCGCTTGCATTTATGGCGACGCTCCGGTGTGCGATTTTAAAAGCTGGCCCGCAGGCAGAGGCATTGGCAAGGGCAGTCTCGCCACATGGAAACAATGTCTCGCGGCGTACGGTTTCACCGAGGCCGAAGCAGTGGCGTATAAGGGTAACCCCATCGACCGACTCGCCCCATTGGCCAAAGCTGGCATCCCGATTCTCCACGTCGTTGGCGACGCCGACAAAGTTGTGCCAATCAAGGAGAACAGCGACCTCATTGAAAAACGCTACAAGGTTCTTGGCGGAAATATTCACGTAATTCACAAACCGGGGGTCGGCCATCACCCGCACAGTCTGAAAGACCCCGGACCTATCGTGGAGTTTTTCCTAGCACACGCCCCCAGATAAAAATCATGCCAGATCACCTCGACGTAATCGTTGTCGGCGTTGGCTCGATGGGGGCGGCGGCCTGTTACCACTTGGCCAGGCGCGGCGCGAGAGTGCTCGGCATCGACAGCCAATCGGTCCCCAACACGAACTCATCCTACAACGGCGACACGCGTGTTATTCGGTTGAGCTATCAGGAACATCCCGACTACGTGCCACTGCTGCGCGATGCCTATCAACTTTGGGGAGAGATCGAACAGGATACCGGTGAAAACCTTCTCCACAAAACCGGCGTTCTGTACATGGGCTTCCCCGACGGCGCAGCAATCAGCGGCGTGAAGTTAGCCGCCAAGACATACAACCTCCCTTTCTCCACGCTTACACACGGCGAATTAGCCAATCAGTTCCCCCAGTTCACCCTACACGCAGGCATGGTCGGTGCACTTGAGCCGGAAGGCGGCTATCTGCTCTCCGAACTCGCCGTTAAAACATACGCCCAGGCAGCGCAACAACTCGGCACCAAGTTGCTCACAAATGAACCACTCATCAACTGGGTAATCGACAGCAACGGCGTAACCGTTCGAACCACTAGCGGAACTTACACTGCGGCCAAGCTGATTCTCTGCGCCGGTGCTTGGTCCGGAGACTTGCTGCGACTGCCTGACGTCAGGCTAACGGTAACTCGTCAGGTGCTCGGCTGGGTAAGGCCCAGGCAACCGGCATTGTTTCAGCACGGCGACTTCCCGGTTTGGAACATCGACCCCAATGGCGATGGTGATCTAACTGGTATTTACTACGGCTTCCCGATGAGGGACGACACCCTCAAGTTGGCGTGGCATCACCCCGGTACACCCATGCCAGCGGACGCGGTCACCGACGAAACATTCCCCACTGACGAAGATGAAATCCTGCTGCCGCTTCGCCGCTATTTGCCGGATGCTCTTGGCCAAGTAAGGACGTTAAAGGTCTGCAAATACACCAACTCAACCGATGGTCACTTCATCGTCGATCGTCACCCAGAAAGCGAGCGGGTGCACTTCGCATGCGGATTCAGCGGGCACGGCTTCAAGTTCGCCAGCGTGATAGGGAAAGTGCTCAGCGAGTTAGCTCTCGACGGTAAAACCGAACGACCCATCGGCTTCCTCGGCCTCTCGAGGTTCGGCGCTGACCGGTAGCGGAGTAGTTGAGGTTCCCATTTTAAGGATTCACTCGGTGATTTTCTTCTAATTTTACGTTCACAAGCGATTTTAATTTAAAAATCACCCTAATCTAATACTTCCATCAATTGAAAATTTGAAACTAAACACAAAAACTTTTCCCTGCATTGCCAAGCGCTTGGGCAAACGGCAGAATTCGGAGCTATGAAACGCATTTTGCTCACCTTCCTTTTCGTAGCCCTTGTCCAAGGATTTGCCCTGGCCAAGTCGTATAACGTGCTAGTCATCCAAACCGACGAGCACCACTTCAAGACGCTTGGCTGTTACGGCGGCAAAATCGTCAAAACGCCGAACATTGACTGGATCGCCCGGCACGGTGCGCTCGCCACAAGTTTTTATGCCACTACACCGGTTTGCTCTCCTTCGAGAGGCGCACTTATCAGTGGGCGTTACCCGCAATCTACAAAGGTTACCAACAACAATATCCCGCTCGATGACCACGTCGTGACTTTCGCCGAGGTACTGCGCAGGCAAGGCTATAAGACCGGTTACGCAGGCAAGTGGCATCTCGAAGGCCTGGGTAAACCGCAGTGGGCACCCAAGCGAAAGTTCGGCTTCGAAGACAACCGCTACATGTTCAACCGCGGCCACTGGAAAAAATTCGAGATTACCGGGGCCAGACCGCGCGTCGCGGCCATCAAGCGGGGCAAACCGTATTACGGCGTCGAGAATGCGGACAGCGAATCATTCTCCACTGACTGGCTGGCCAACCGAACGATCGACTTCATCAACCTCAACAAGGTCGAGCCGTTTTGCTATATGGTCTGCTTCCCTGATCCGCACGGCCCGAACACAGTCCGCAAGCCGTACGACAAGATGTACAAAAACGTAAAAGTGCCAATCCCTGTCTCGGTGAACAAATCGCGTGCGCAGACACCGCGCTGGGGAGCGGCGAGTCCAAGAATCACCGCCGACACCGTGCGAGTGCTGATGCCGAGTTATTATGGCATGGTGAAGTGTCTCGACGACAACATCGGCCGCATACTCGATGCGCTGCGAAAAAACGGGCAGATCGACAACACGATCATCGTCTTCACCGCCGACCACGGCGACCTCTGCGGCGAGCACGGCCGACTGAACAAGGGCGTCCCCTACGAAGGCTCGGCGCGCGTGCCGTTTCTGTTTTATTGCCCCGGTAAAATCCCGGCCGGCACCATTGTTAACCAAGCGCTGAGCTGCGTGGACTTCGTGCCGACCCTCTTCGCGCTGACCGGCGACGAACCTCCCAAGGGTGTCGAGGGCCGCGACGCTTCCGCCCTCTTTCGAGGCTCGAAAACCAAGTGGGACGACATCGCCTTTATCCGCTCGACCTCCGGCGTCAAACCTTGGATCGCCGCCGTCACCGACCGCTACAAGCTCATCTACTCCGCGCTGGGCGACCCGTGGCTGTACGACCTGAAAACCGATCCCGACGAGTTGAACAACAAGTTCACCAATCCCGATTCCGAAAAAATCGTTCGGCGACTTACCGGCAAGCTGGCGGCCTACGCCAAACGGCAAAACGACCCCTACACCGCCGACCCACAAATCAAAGTCGACATGGACCAAGCGCTTAGCCAAAATTAGTCACCGAGAAAAAACTCCGGCGGCAGGAACCATGGTGGTGGGTCAGCGGGTGGATCGTTGCGCTTTCGGGTTTTGCCCTTGGCCAAGGCGACGGCCGGGATGGTGTCGATCCGGCGGATAACTCGGTAAAACAGCTCAGCAACCTTGGGCAGGTCCTCCTGTCGCACCATGTCGATGGTGTCGTGCGGGTCAAACAAGTAGAGCGGTCCGCTGATGTGGCAGACTGATGGGATGCCGGCGGTGAAGAACGGGGCGCTGTCGCACGGCGGTTCTGAACCAAACAGGTAGGCGTCCACGCCGAGGGTGCGACTGAGGTTGACGCGCTTCACTTCCTCCTCGAGTACGAGCAGCAACTCCGGCGTCTTGTCCACGAAGAGCGCGCGGGTTTCCGCCTGACCGGTCTTAGCGTAGCCGCCGCTACCGTCGCCCTGCGCCTCCTCTCCAATGTGCTCGACTCCGATAGCTGCGACGATTTTCTCGAGCAATCCGCCACGGTGTTTGGCGACAAATTCGCGGCAGCCGATGCCGCCGTGGAAATGTCCGCTCGACGCCAGAAAAACCAGGCCGCGTTCGAGGGGTTCCGTCGATCGCGCGAACGCCTCTGCCAACGCTAGCAGCACCGAGAGCCCTGAAGCGTCCTCTACCGCGGAAGCGAACGGAGCGTCGTGATGGCAGGTGAGTAGAATGTATTCGTCGGTGCGGCCAGGCAGGATGCCTACGACATTGTGGGAATCGACTGTGCTACCCTCCCCCTTGCTAGTGAACTGGAACGACTTGCCGCTGGTCGCGGCGGAACGAACGGCCTCGGCGTATTCGCGGCCGACCCAAACGGCCGGTGTTTTTTTAAGGAATCCGTCGTACGGCACGTACAGTTCGCAGCCGTCGACCGGCATCTCGCCCAACAGTCCTATGAAGCCGCTCGCGCCGCGCTTCCACGACTCGTAGTAGGCGCTGAAGTTAGGGATCAGCCAGTTGGCACAGTGCAGCGTGCCCTCCGGAATGGTGTCGTCGGGATCGTGGATAAACATCGAGCCCCCCTTGAGGTGCGACGCGTTGAGTTCGCCAAACTGCATGTCGGCAACCACGATTTTGCAGGAGACATCCACCGCGTCGAACGCCTCGTCGCTGCCAAATCCAACGTAAACCGCCCCGCTCCGAGCGCCCTCGGCTACCGTCCAGCCGGTGTATGGCACGGCGAAGCTGGGAATGTCCGCCGTGGGATCGCCGATGGCCAGGCGGGTCATCGTAGGTCGCCAATAATTTACCGGAACCGGCTCAAGGCGCGTATCGCTCAGGCCAATTTCGTTGAAGCGCTCAAGCATGAACTGCTCGGTTTTTAGTCCCTCTTCATAGCCGGGACGGCGGATGCCAAAAGAGACGATACGCTCGATTTCTTCGAGCATGCTGGCCGCCGAGAAGGTCATTTGCTTTTGCTGCGTTGCAATTTGCGCAGCGGCCGGTAACCGATGCGAATGATGCCCTGTTTCTCCACGAGCCGCCGCACGTCGGCGTCGTTGGTAAAGGTCTCGTATTCCTCCGCGCGCGTCTTCCAACTGTTGGTGACGTGGCGCAACTCGTCGGTCGGCATGGCGGCGTGGATGAACAACTCGGTAACACCCGGCTTGAGGTTGCTCAGTGTCTTCATCCAAAATTGTTTCACACCCTTCTTCTCCTCATCAAGGTTGTCGAAAATCAAATAGTCTGGAAAAACGATGCCCTTGGCGGCAAACTGTTTGCGCAGTTCGCTGAACCCAAACCGCGCCGCCGTGCTCTGCGACGGCATCCGCAACGGGAGGTTGAACTCCAGTGCGAGTTGCAAGTAAACCTGAACGTAGCGCGGGTCGTAGTTCAGCGCACCCATGTGCGTGTCGAGGTGCGTCACGTCGATACCAGCATCAAGCGCCTTGCGGACTTGAGCGCGAGCCTCAATCAGCGCCTCCGCCGGTTTACCGTGAATGTACAACTCCGGGACGCTCCGCCACAGGTAACCCTGCGAATCCACCAACCCCGGCACCTTGTCGCGGGAAGCAACAGGCCCCCAGCGGTACACCTGCCACTCGGAGGTGTGGCAGAGATGGATACCGAAGTCTTTCTCCGGGTGTGACTTGGCGTAGCGCGCGATCTCGGTGAACCACGGGCACGGCACCATGATTGTCGCCGAGGTCATGAGGCCGCGCTCGAGCGAGTCGATGGCGGCAACGTTGGCGGCGTGGCACATGCCGGTGTCGTCGCCGTTTATGATGAGTAATTTGTCCGTGGCCTTGTAGCCGAGGCGCTGGGCGAGAGTCGGGCCGACGGCCTTGGCCAAGGGGATGGCGAAAAGAGAAAATGTCAGGGCAGCCAAAGTTGCTCGTGCGAGTAAGTTCATCACGGCGCATCGTTCATGATGACGAGTTGCAGAGCAAGGTCAAAGGGCCAAGCGATTGGCCAAGCGGCAAAAATCGTTTGACGCCGGAAGTCAGCTGAATGTAGAAATACCGCGATGACCAAGCCTACTGAATTGTCCTCAAGTAATCGTCGCGACTTTATAAAGACCACCGGATCCGTGACAGCCGCCTCTGCGCTGGCCGGTGTTGCCATCCCTCGCGTGCACTCTGCCGTCGATGACATGACCCAAATTGCCGTCGTCGGCGCGGGCGGCCGCGGGACCGGCGCAGCCGACAACGCCCTCTCAGTACCCAGTGACATCGCCCGCAACAAACTCGTTGCAATGGCCGATGTCTCCACCGCAATGATGGATAACAGCTACAAGGCACTGAAGAGACGGCACAAGGACAATGTGGACGTGCCGGCCGATCGCCGCTACATCGGTTTTGACGGCTATGCCAAGGCGATGGACAACCTAAACAAAGGAGACGTTGTCATCTTCACCACCCCTTGCGCATTTCGCTGGGTGCATTACAAAAAAGCCATCGACAAGGGGCTGAATGTTTTCATGGAGAAACCGCTCTGCCCGGACGGACCCACCGCCCGGCGTATGCTAGCCCTCAACGACTTGGCAAAGAAGAAGGACCTCAAGGTCGGCGTTGGCCTCATGTGCCGCCACAGCCGCGCCCGCGGCGAACTCTTCAACCGCATCAAGGACGGTGAACTCGGCGACATCAACCTGTTGCGCGCCTACCGTCTCCACGGGCCCGTTGCCTCCTGTTACTCACTCCCTCCGAAGAAAAACGAGAGCGAATTACTCTACCAAATTCGCCGCTTCCACAGTTTTATCTGGGCGAGTGGCGGCTCGTTCAGCGACTATTTCATCCACAACATCGACGAATGCTGCTGGATGAAGGATGCCTGGCCTATAAAGGCACAAGGCGCCGGTGCTCGCCATTACCGGGGGGATTACGTCGATCAAAACCTTGGCTGCTACACGGTCGAGTACACTTTCGCAGATGGCGCCAAAATGTATATGCACGGGCGCACCATGCCGGGCTGTTACGGCGACTTTGCTAGCTATGCGCACGGCTCCAAAGGGCTGGGCATTATATCAAAAAACGGCCACGCGCCGGCGCCTTGCAAAATATTCAAGGGCCAAAGCATGAAGGATCCGGTTGCATGGGCATACCCGGGCCGCGAGACCAATCCGTACCAGGACGAGTGGAACGACCTGATGACTGCCATTCGGGAAAACAAGCCTTTCAACGAAGTGGAACGCGGTGTCATGGCAAGCGTAGTCACTGCCGCTGGTCGTTTTGCCACTCACACAGGTCAGGAAGTCACCGTCGACGACGTTCTCAATCACGACCACGATCTCTGCCCGAACGCCGATCAGTTAACAATGGACTCCCCCGCTCCGCTGCAAACTAACCCGGACGGAAAATATCCCGTCCCTCAACCGGGTATCATCAAAGATCGCGAGTATCTGCAAATCAACGCAGAAAAGGCGTAAGCCAACTCGCAACCTAACTTCAACGGCCTGCTGCTCACGCGGCGGGCCGTTCTACTTTTCCGCCCTTGCCCAAGCACGAAACACCGGAGACTCGACGACCTGTACTTGACCAAGTTCGCCGCGAAAAGCCACACGAGCGCCGTACCGCTTGTCATCGGTAACCAGGCGCAAACCCTTGCTTGACCCCAACACGCTTATCGCAGTTGCCAGGCTGTCCGCCGTGATCGCATCCGGGGCGAGCACATGCACCAACCGCTGTTCAGTAAGCGCAGTGCCAGTACGCGGATCGACGATATGCGAGTAGCGCGTTCGGTCCACCTCAAGAAATTGGTACAAATCGCCCGACGTGGCCACAGCGGCGTTCGTCAACCAGAGAAACTCCGGATTGACCTCCTCGCGCAGTCCGATCAGCGCCACGCGCCAACCCTCTTTTCCGGGTGGCGCAGCACCGGCCACGATGTCGCCGCCAGCGGAAACCAAGGCCTGCCATAGCCCATGTTTTTTCAAAACCGCCAGCGCCTCATCCAGCGCGTAGCCCTTGGCGATGCCGCCCAGGTCGAGGCGCGTCCCCGATCCGGTTAGTTCGGCAATGCATTTTTTTGCGTCAAGTTTTAGGCTGCGAAATCCAACTGTCTTCAGAGCCTTCGCTAGCGCGTATTGCGGCGGCAATCGCTTCACGCGCCGGGCACGCCGCCAAAGCTGAACCGATGCACCGGCCGTAACGTCGAAGGCACCACCGGTCTGCTCAGCCAGAGCCTGGGCGCGATCAAGCACACTGCAAAGTTCCTCGCTAATCTTCGCTGCCTTCCCGCTCCCGGCCAGGTTTGACAATTTGTTCAACTCACTCTTCGGCTCGTAGTCGCTCATGATTTGGTTGAGTACAGAGACCCGCTCAAACGCCGCCTCTGCCGCCCGGTTGGCCTTCGTTTCATCCTCCGAGTGGACGATGATCCGGAACGCCATCCCCATCAGCGGCCGCGAATACTCATGCCGTTCCGCATAGACAACTGATACAACAAAAAGCATGGAGAACATTAGTTTTGCGGCGGCGGCTTGGAATGCGGTTCTCCGCAATGCTTTGTGCCTCTCCCGAGTGCAGCTGGGATTGCCGCACTCCATGACTCTGTAGCGACTCAACATCACGCTACCTTAAATCTACGTTTCGCCTCAGCCAAATCGGTGGGAGTGTTGATGTTGAATAATTCCGGCACGCGAGTCGCCGGTGGTTGCCACTCTCTCGCTTTCAATCGCTTGGCCAGTCTTTGTAGAGACAGCGAGCCTCTGTCAATTTGCTTTTCAACCAAGGCCAAATCAGAACGGTGGAGCAAGAACGGAAAACCAACTCCCTTTTTGTGGCGAGTGAATATTGGCCCAACCCCATAAGTCGCCGCTGCGAAAAATTCTTTAATCAAGTTGCCGGATAAAAATGGCATGTCACATCCGAGGAACAACACACGCGAGTGCCTCGTCGAGTGAAGCGCGGTGGCGATACCACCGAGCGGCCCTAAGTTGAGCTGCAAATCGGTGGCGATGACTCTCGGCTTGAATCCTGCATCCGCCACTGCCACACGCGTATGGCCCAGCAGCATCCGACTTCCCAGCCGAATGCGACTTTTGTCTCGCCCCATCCGTTTGGCTTTACCACCGGCCAAGATTACTGCGTCGGATCCGCCGCTACCCGCGATGGCGTCGGCCTCGATTTCCACCGACAACGCGGGATCGATCAACCGACTGACTTCGACCAGTGTCGAGGCTGGCCTAATTTGTCCGAACACCTCGCCGTGCACTTGGCCAAGCGCCATGGAATCGGCTATGTCGACGACATACATCCGCGTGCGCACCACATCCTCGAGACAGGAACCGGCTTCAGTCAAGGCGTCGGCAATGATATCGAAGATGCGTCGGGCCTGGGCGCGGACATCCTGACCACCGACCGCTCTGCCCTTGACATCCAAGGCGGTTGTACCCGAAACAATAACATGCCGCCCCGCCCGGATGGCTCGACTGTAACCAACCTTGGCCTCCCACTTTGCCTCGGAAGAAATGAACTGCCGCCTCATGGCTCGAGTTCCGCAAGTACACGGTAAAACCGAACGTCGGCAAATTCCGACTTGGTCTCCCATGAGGTTTGGTATTGCCCCGGCTCAACCACGGCCTGCTCGGTCCAAGGCCCAATCGCATAATCGGCGGATTGCACGCGATACACGAAGCCGCGCCAGTTTGGCCAAGCAAGACGCAGACTGCCGTTGCCCAAGCGCAGATAACGCAGGTCGAAGTAACCATCAAATGTCTCGGGATCGGTGTGCAACGCCTGCTCGCGAGCGTTCGGCACACCGTCTCGGTCGGGATCCTCCAGCGCCGTTTGGGCAAGCGTACCGAACTGCGCCGTCTCCCAGTCGTCGTCGAGGCCGTCGTTATCTGTGTCGCTGATTGCCCTGCCGCGCACGGCCAACTCGACCCCACTCAAAACGCCGGTGAAGTTCTTCGCCAAGTCGCTCACAGCAACAGACCAGTCTCCTTTCGACGGTTCGTAAAAAAATTGGTTGGACCAAAACGTCCAGTCACCACGCCACGCGCTGCCATCGGGGACGTTGGCCTGCAGGACGCTACGCGTGCCGGAAGGCGAACGGACAGTCAACCGGATGTCACTCCTGATTCGGTGGGTCATTTTCACGCGCACACCGATCTGTTCGCAAAGCAACGAATCTGGAACGGCAACCGTAACGACTTTCGAGTCGAGCGAGAGCAACGCCTTGGCTCCTTTATCACCCTCAGCATTGAGCAACGCCTTCAAGGCCATACCGTCATTTTGGGAGAGAAACACAGCGGGGATCGTTGTGAAATCCAACCCTCCAGGAATGAACCGCTCGTTGCCGTTGCGATGATTATAAATGACGGCGAACTCAGCCCCGGCCTCTGCCGCGTTCAGAACTTTCTCCGAGAAGAATGCTCCCCCGCGCTCTATCAGCGCCGCCTTGCCTGAGAGATTGATATCGAGTGGTACTATTGCCTTGCCCACATCCACCAACGGAAGTGCCTCGGTTGGATCATCATGCACTAGACCATTTCCAGGGCTGGCGGTAAAAATAGTCTCATCACCGCTGGCAACGATCCTCAACTGCAACCCGTCGTCCGGCAGCTCGGTGAGGGAGTTTTGCGTATAAGATTTTTCCACCAGCGCACCGGTATTCTTCCAGCTCTTGGCCAAGCGCACGGCCACGCCCGCATCGGGGACGCCGTAACCGGTATTGAGACTGAACAGATAACCGGAGGCGTTTGGGCTTAAAAACGGGTCGTCAAAGTCGTAATGCCGCGAAGAATGAATAAGCACCTGCTGCACGTCGCGATAGGTCAAGTCGGGGTTGACGCCAAGGATCAGAGCCACCACACCGGCAAGCTGCGGTGCGGTGAACGAGGTACCCCCGCGAGTGATGGCATGATAGCTACCAACCTCCGGGTCGTCGGCGCTGGATTTGCGGTTCCAACCAAGCGCACCCATGCGATCGGTGGAATAAACAGGGTACTCACTCGCTGTGTTGGCTATCAAACCCACGCAAAGCACGCAGGCACCGGCGCTACTAAAAGGGGCCACGCGACCATCCGGCCCCACGGCTCCAACAGTCACCACGCGTGGGTCGTTTGCGTATCCATCGTCGGAGGCGCTCCAGTCCTCCTCCCGACTGTTGCCGGACACGCGGATTATCAAAACGCCCTTCCCGTCACGCCCAGTTTCAATTGCCCGCTCGATGGCCTTGGACTCAATCACCGCTGCATCAAGCTGTTCAATCGTGCTGCTGCCCCAACTGTGATTCTGAACATGAACCGCATCGTTGCGGTATTGGAACATGTCGGCCACTTGCTCTTCGGTCCCGAAATCATCCCCCGCTGTCCAGACAACGAGGCTGGCCAACTTGGCCCCGGGCGATACCCCAGCAATGCCCCGCTTGTTGTCGGCCTTGGCTAATGCCAGTCCTGCAACGATCGTCCCGTGCCCTTGGTTGCTCGCCGCCGGGTTGCCATCTGTCTCGCCATTGGTAAAATTGAAATGCAGGTCATCCGCGCCTTGCCCCAGAAAATCAGTGTGAGCCAGATCCACCCCGTCGTCGGCGATGCCGATCACCACGCCTTGGCCGGTTGACCCGGCCCACGCCTCACGTATGTTGAACTCCGGACCAATCTTGTCGCCGGTTCCTGGATCACGATTCTCGAGTGGCCACTGCGTGTCATACAGCGGATCATTCGGGCGCTTGGCCATGGGAGCTGTTTTTCGCATCAGCCGTTGCCGTACTGGGTGGCTCACCAAAACGTTCCGGATCTTGGTCAAGCGCTCGGACTCCTCAAGCGCCACTTTCACATTCGGAGCCTGCAATAGGAACAAGCCGGGAGCGAACTCCCGGTCTGGCTTGAGCAAACTTCCAAGCATCACCTGGCCAAGGGCTGTCTCCTTGGCCAACTGCAACACGACGCGTGAGCCAAACTTGACGCGCACCCCGGGACGATCCATCTCATGACCACGCGCCCAGTCTTTTGCCAAGTCAGATGAATCGACCGAATACACAACCAACCTTGGAGTCTTAAGCGAGTAGGTCACCACATCGACTGTTTCAACTGCTGACGCCTCTGTTCCCATCAGGGAAACAGCACCGGCGAGCAGCAAAGGGATAGATCGAAGAACGTCACGCACGGCGACAACCTACCAAAAGCCCTCAGCCAAGCCCATACTAAGCTTGGTCTTGTTAGGATGGACTGGCATGATCGGCACATGACAACAGAGCAGAATCTGATCGGGGCGATAAAGGAACTGGAGTCAGCAGCAGCCGCGGTGAATGTGAAGCCGAAGCCGGACTTATTGACGCACTTCAGCCGGATCGACGAATTAACTGCCCAATTGCCGAGCGACACCGATCGCGAACTCATGCACTACCTCGCCAAAAAGAGTTATGCGAAGGCCCTCCTCTACCTTGAGGGACGTCAGATAGAAATAGAAAAAGGCACTTGTCTTCGTTAACGGCCGCAGACCATGTTTGATGAGACCATAGCTGCTATCGCAACGCCGCTTGGCCAGGGAGGGTTGGCTATCATTCGTATCTCCGGCGACAAGGCACTGGCAATTGCAGATTCCCTGTTCGCTCCCGGCGGCAAATCAAAGACCCAACTCGCCAAGGCCAAGTCACACACGCTACATTACGGGCACATCGTCCGGGATGAACGAAGACTCGACGAGGTGATGGTTTCGGTGATGAAAGCACCGGCAACCTTTACCAGAGAGGACATCGTCGAGATCAGCTGCCACGGCGGCATACGCTCCACCAAGGCCGTGCTCGACGCCGTGCTCGATGGGGGGGCGCGGCTGGCTCTGCCTGGTGAGTTCACCAAGCGCGCCTTTTTGCACGGACGTATTGATCTTACACAGGCCGAGGCTGTCGCCGACCTCATTCACGCGCGGACCGATCTCGCATTAAGCGCTGCCAACGAGCAGCTTGCCGGCAAACTTTCGCACCGAATCAACCAACTGCGTGACGACCTGATGCACGTGCTCTCGCACGTCGAGGCTCACATTGATTTCCCCGATGAAGACATAGAGCCGGATACGATAAACGGCTTGATTTCCAAGCTTGAGAACGCCGGAGGATTCATCGACGAGCTGCTGGCCACTGCCAACGAGGGGCAATTGATCCGGCGCGGCATCCGCGTGGCCATCATCGGCCGTCCCAACGCCGGCAAGTCGAGCCTGCTCAACCAACTCCTGGGCCGGGACCGCGCCATCGTCTCAGCCGTGGCCGGCACAACGCGCGACACGATCTCGGAGGAGGCGCAGATTCGAGGTATCAGCGTGGTGTTCGTCGATACTGCCGGCCTTCAGGAAGCCGCCGATGCGATCGAGCGTGAAGGCATCCGGCGCAGTCGCGAGTCGCTTGGCCAAGCGGACATTGTGCTGCACGTGCTGGACTCCTCCGAACCACTCACACCGGATGACGAGACGTATCTGGCCGAGTTCACCGAGCGACCGCGCATCCTCGTGCTTAACAAGAGTGATCTGCCAAACCAACTTGGCCAAGCGGAAGCCAATGACAGCATTACGGTGAGCGTAAGCTGTCTCGAAAATAATGGCATCGAAGAATTGAAGGATGCCATCCGCAACCGGATCTGGGACGGGAAGATCACCTCGGAAATGCTTGAAGTGATGATCAACTCACGGCATCAGGAAGCGCTACGCCGGGCCGCCGACTCACTCCAAACAACCCTTGAGCAGCTACGGGCTGACACGCCTCTTGACTTGGTTGCGGTGGATTTAAGGATAGGCACCAACGCCGTGGGCGAGATTGTCGGGCGAACAACCACGGAGGATCTGCTCGACTCCATCTTCAGTACATTCTGTATTGGTAAATAATTTTCGCTTAGCCAAGCGGCTAGAAAATTCGGCCTCCGATGCGTAGCCTTTTCAGGGTCGAAATGCAGCTCGACCGGGTGCGCGCCCGAGAGGAACCCGCCATCCGACTGACTGATGAAATACCTCTACTCATTCGTGGTTTTATTTGTGCCATGTGTGGTTTTGTCCGGCCAGGTTTGACACGGTTCATGTGGGAATAGGTGTAATCTGGGCGTCACAGGTGGCTTACTGGTATAAGCTGCTAGCACCGCAGATGGTGGAATCTCACAGCACTCTCGAAAAAGAGTTGCCAAAGTTCATCCCAGCCAACTCGATCACCCTGACCCCCAGCACAGTGATGGTGCGGGTGGAGGTCAACCGGTTCCTCGTCAGGCCCTCACGAACTCCGCGGCCTCTACAGCCCACGCCGCTCACGATGATCCTCGAGACAATCGGTACGTTGGCAATTTCAGGCCTGCCGTTGACCAGCAGTTTCATAAGCAAAGCACTCCTAGCAACCTACTCCGCCGCTTGCCCCCTTATCATCCTCTCGCTGCTCGCCCTAATAGTTCGCACCACCGATTGACGCTTCCACTGGCCCGGACGACCTGAGCAAGCACAAAAATTTTCTTCTATTTAGAGAACTTCTGAAATCCCGGAGCAAGAATGCCCTTTTGCTAGTTTTCTTGATTTTCCGAATGCAATAAATCATTTTTTAGAAGTGAACTTTGGTTAATTTCCCATGATAAAAATCATTTGACTTCACCTAATGGATATTATTGAATTTTGATGTTCTAACTATTATTAAAAATGAAAAATACTCTTATTTTTACATTGGTTTTTATGCCGATCCTATCCTGCTTTTCAGAAATTACAGGGCATTGGGGTTTCAACGGTACACTAAACGCAACCATTGGCCAAAACCTCGGATGGGCTTGGGAGAAGGGGGATGCATCCTTTGGCACTACTGACGCCTTCGGAATTTCTGACATTAATGGGAAAACCGCAAACGTCTTAAAATTCACTGACTCCGATGATATAAGTGACTTCGCCGGAATCGAAGTCCCCCATGGCGCCGAGCTTGATGAGGATAGCTGGTTGCTCCACGAATACTCTATAATCTTGGATCTACTTTATCCTGAAGATTCGACTTCCTCCACAAGGGCACTTGTATCCAATGAATATTTAGGCCAAGCAAAAATAAGGATAAATGAGTCTGATAAAGTTGGTGGAGCTAGTTTCCACGGCAAAATTTCAGCGAACACATGGCACAGGGTGGGCATTGTGGTCAGCCACTCAAACAAGACTATTAGCTACTACATCGATGGCGCTAAAGTTGGCGAAGAATCCATTGGCGGACTAGTGGACGGCCAAGGTAAACATTCACTTGAGGATTTCTTTTACCTTTTTACAACCGATGGGCTATCAAAGGCAGGCTATATTAACAGTCTGCAATTTAATAATATTGCGCTCCCGGATTCGGTATTGAGCGATTTAGGAGGTGCAACTGCTGCGGGAATCCCCACAGTAGAACCCCTTAAACCTTATGTCGTTTCAGTTTACCCCAAACCTACCCCATACCTACGCCCTGTCCCATCTGAGATTCAACCCGACACAGAAATCAGCCTCATCTGGCAGGATGGTCAAAACACTTTAACCTCATCATCAGTTAAGGTTTACCTAAATGAACAAATGGTAAATATCGAAACAGCTAAAAACGGCCGACAGACTACTGTTAAAGTGCTAAGCAACGATCTACTGCTTGCCTCCACAGACTACAACGTAAAGGTGACTGCCACTGATTCAAGCGGAGTAGAATTAAGCAAACAGTGGCGGTTTAAGGTGACTGACTATCGCCTGGTTGAGGCTTCCGATATAGCGACTAAAACAGGAAGCCTAAACGAGGGTTTCATTGCAAGATCAGCACAGGCGCCGGCCGAAAGCGCTATCCGTCATGACTTCAAGCGAGCGACTTTTCAGCTTGCTGAAATCCTTGTTGACGATCTTGGAGACAAGGTTGCCAATGACGCGATCAAAGGAGAACTAGAGGGCGGATTCGACGCCTACGACTTGATAGATTTTGAAATATCTGGCTCTCCCTTTGGTAATTTTTCGAACGACGACTTTTTCCCAGGAATCCCAGGGTCAGGAGATCATGATACTTTATTTGCAACAGAAATTCTCACATATCTGGAATTACAGAAAGGCGTCCACACCTTCGGGATCAATGTGCACGTTGGGAAACCCGATCAAAACGACGAGGATCAATTCAGAGTGTTTGTCGGCGCAAACCCGCGAGATTATTTTTCAAAATCCTCGGGTGAGTTTGAATTGACTCTAACCGGGTTCAAGGATGGCCCCAACGACACAACGTTTGATTTTTCCGTTGAGAAAGACGGTCTCTATCCAGTCAGAATTGTGTACTGGAACAAAACCAGTGGAGCCGGACTTGAATTCTACTCCTTGGACAGGGAAACCGGGGCCAAAATTCTTGTTAACGATCTCGACGACGAAAACGCAATCAAGGCTTTCTACAACGTTTCCCTTCTCGGCACTCCCCATGTCATCAACGTCAAACCAATCCCAGGCTCCTCCGGAAACAATCCAGGCGATCCAATCGAAATAGTCGTGGGTGACCAGTCTGGAAAAACAGATCTTTCCTCGATAGTGATGAAAATAAATGGTGAGAATGTTGAACCAACAATTGCCAGGGAAAACGGGATCATTACCATAACTCAGTCCTTGAATTTAAATTTTGCCAGCCAGGCAGTATATGATGTTTTTCTTTCATTAAACGCCAAGGGGGAAACAGTACCCCAAGAGTATGCTTTTAGTTTCAATGTAGACGCCAAAAACCAGATCAAAGTAACCGGGTATTGGGACTTCTCAACTGAATTGAACGCTTCAGTAGGTAACAATCTCGAATACTTGGATGGGCCCGATGGAGCAACGGCTGGGGCCACCGAGTTTGGTACTACCGATTCCTTTGAACTGCCGTCAATACAGGGTGAGTCTGCCGCAGTCATGAAGGTGGGGCATGTGGGTAAAAATGCCAATTTCGGCTATCTCATGAAGCACGGA
>Ga0115011_10001263_pt1 | contig 18332 bp, 10 predicted proteins | sample TroAtlMetagenome_2_FD_88705 | JGI IMG/M metagenome (GOLD analysis project Ga0115011, IMG submission 88705) | Marine eukaryotic phytoplankton communities from Atlantic Ocean - Tropical Atlantic ANT8 Metagenome | ecosystem: Environmental > Aquatic > Marine > Oceanic | place: Tropical Atlantic...
ATCTTAACGGGTTCCTGTGCGGTGGCGGTAGCGGCGAAGAATGCTGTAGCCAATATCATGGAGGCCATCTTGGCCAAGGATGAGTAGTTCATGGTTTTTTGTGTCTACAAAATTAGTTTAAAAAGAGCGGGAGAAGCCAACCCCAAAGTGGAACTGCCCGCCTCCCTCGGCGTAATCCGGGCTATTGAGCGGGATGCCATAGTCAAGTCGCAACGGCCCCAGCAGTGGTACGAAGAGTCTCAGGCCGATACCCCAGTTGTCGGCGTAGTCTGAGAAATCGAAGTCGTAGGGATCGGCGTATACCATGCCGATGTCGTAAAACATCGCGAACCGCAATTTGTCGATGATTGGGATGGTGTACTCGACAGACCCGAACCAGTAGCTGCTGCCTCCCAGCGGCATTTCTGTACTATCTTCAATGACCGGGGTCCACTTGTCCCCCGGGGCAGGCTGCTTCTCTGGGCTCTGCGAAAATGGGTAGTAGGGCACATTCGAGTTTACCGGCACGAAATCCACTCCCTTTGATTTGCCGTCGGCGCCCTCGACGTTCACATAGTAACCAAGCTTGCCGTCCTCCATACCGTTTTTCCAGCGTTGCATCTGCGGCCCGATGTCCCGGTAATCATAGCCGCGCATTGTATATCCGCCTCCGAGGAAGAACCGATCAAAGTAAGGCACCCGCCCGCTGTCGCCGAAGGTGTCCACGACGCCCAGCTTGCCAATCACCTCCCACACATGGCCAGGGACAAAACCGGGATAGAAGTAGGTCGTCTCTAACTCGAGGCGATACATCTCGGTGTCACCGCCCATGGGGCCGCCGGCAATATCCGCGTTTATCCGGGTGAATTGGCCTCGACTGGGCATGAGCCCATGGTTAAGGGTGTCGTAGGAGAAAAACAGCCCCAGCTTGGATACCAGGCGGTCGTTGTTCAACTCGGATAACTCCCCTTGATGCAGCCGGTCCATGTCGAAAGTCCAGTCAAACGGGTTAGTTGACAAACTATCGGGATGTTCCCTAGGTAAGTCGTATCCCTTGGCCAAGCCGTTGGTCAGCATGTCGTGCTCTTTGAGCATATCAGAATAAGAGGAGCTGTCGAAAATCCCCACGGACTCGAATGTGAGATTGACTCCCCCGGAGGTGAAATCGTCCCAGAGCTTCCGGGCGAAGCCTAGCCTTATGCCGGTCTGGTGCTGCTCGAAGTAGCGACTGTAGTACTGGATCTCGCGGTGATACAGGTCCACGGAAAAACGCTGTTTGCGGTCCATGAAATAAGGCTCCTCGAAGGTGACCTGGTAATCCTGTCGGCGGGCGCCAGCAGTGATTTGCAGGCGGAATTTCTGTCCGCCCCCCGTGAAGTAAGGTGGATTGAAGAGGTCGAAGTTGCCCTGCACGAAGCCCGCTTGGGCAAATATCGACTCGATGGAACTATACCCAAACCCCATGATGAGATGGCCGGTTCGGCCCTCCTTCACCCCGATGATGAGATTACGGCGGTCGGGCAGTTCGGGTAGTTTCTCTACCTGCGTGTCGACAGCATCAAAGAGCCCGGTACCCTCAAGGCGGATTTTGCTCAACTCGACTCTGACCATATCGAATACTTCACCGGGGTAGATCGCTAATTCTCGCCGAATCACCTTATCCCTAGTGCGGTTGTTTCCCCGAATTTCCACCTTCTCCACAAAGTTCAACTCACCCTCGCTAATGCGGTAAACCAGATCCATCGTGCCTTGGTCGGTGTTGGGCACCTTGGAGACAAGCACGCGTGTGTCGAGGTAACCGTAGGACTCGTAAAAATCCCGGACGGCCTCCCTATCCTCGCTCAAGCCACTGGGGGTGAAGATGGCGCCCTCAAGCATCACCGGAGCCACTGCCCTATTACGAACCTGCACCCCACCGCGTATTTCGTCCTCGGTAAAGACCGAGTTCCCCTCGAAGGTGACATTTCCTATCTGGTAACGGTAGCCCTCGTACATGTCGAGGCGGATCACCATCCGGTCACCATCCGAGTCCTCAAACTCGATCTCACGAATCTTGAAGTCGATGTAGCCTTCGTCCTGATAAAACTGGACGAGCATCTCAAGATCCTCGTCCCACTGGTCGGTCTCGAATTTGCCGCTGGAAGTCAGCCAGGACATCCACCAATGCCTGCGCGTCTTGATCACCTTGCGCAACTCGCGCTGGGAAAAGGCAACAGCGTTCTCGAACACAATTTCCTCAATTTTGACCTTCCGACCCGGGTCAAACTGAAAGACGACCACGGCTTGGCCAAGGGCCTCGTCGTGCCGGACCTCGTACCCCACCTTGGCCTGGTCGTATCCCCCTTTTTGGTATTCCTTTTGGAGGAGGCGAGTGTCAGAAAAAATTCTAGGCCGGTTGAGGGTCTCTCCGGTGCGGGAGCGGATTTTTTTTCGAAGCTTGTTTACCTTGAACTTTCGGCCACCGGTGTTGCCCTCAAACAGAATCTCCGTTACCACCGGCTTGCCCACCAGCGTGTAGGTCACCTCCACTCCACCGGCAACCTGCTTGTTGGTCACATAAACGTTTTCAAAAAAACCGGTTTTGCGGAGGTTGTGAATGTCATCATCGCTGGCTTTAACCGAGTAGGGTCCGCCTGCCTTGAGTCGGATATTCGCCCGGATCAACTGCTCGCTGGCTGCAGGTTGCCCTTCGTGCTGGATGATTATTTTTTGAACCAACCGCGCCCTGGGAGCCGGACCGCTGATTTGCCCCAAACCCTGTCCGCCCCACATCAGCACACAGACGGTGATCGCTTGGCTAAGTGCACGCAACCACCACGCCGGGTTAGTCAACCTGCGGGACGTCGTCGCTACTGATCTTGGCTGCATTCTCAAATCTTGTGAATCCCTTCAAAAAGGTCAGACGCACATCCCCGGTCGGGCCGTTGCGCTGCTTGGCAATGAGCAGGTTGATCTGATCGGCTTCACTTTCAGCCTCATCGCCGTCGTCATCCGCTCCACCTGGCTTGTATAAAAGACCCACCAGATCGGCATCCTGCTCAATCGCGCCGGACTCGCGGAGATCCGAAAGCCGTGGTTTGCGGCTTTTGTCCTTCTCCAGTTCGCGGTTGAGCTGGCTCAACACGATAATGGGCACACCCAAATTCTTGGCCAGGGCCTTAATGCCGCTGGAAATCTCCGCAATTTCCTGCTGGCGGTTCTCCCCGCCGCGGCGCGAAGTAGAATGAAGCAGTTGCATGTAGTCAATGACAAACAACTTGATGCCGTGCTGCTGCCACATACGACGCGCCCGCGCCTTGAGCTGAAGAATCGAGAGGCCGCCTGTGTCGTCAATATGTAGCCCGGAGTTGGTTAATTTACCCGACGCATCAACAATTCGGGGAAATTCCCTGGTTTGGAGAAGCCCTTCACGCATATCGCGCAGATTGATTCGGGCCAGCGAGCAGATCATGCGCATGACCAGTGCGTCCGCCGACATCTCGAGGCTGAACACCCCCACCGGCAGACCCTTTTCCAGCGCAACATGCTCCACAATGTTCATCGCCAACGATGTCTTGCCCATGCTCGGTCGAGCCGCCACGACGATCATCTCGCCGCCGTGCAACCCCGTCGTCATTCGGTCAAAATCAGTGAACCCCGTCTCGATACCCGTGGTGGCTCCCTTGTCTTTGAAGTATTGTTCAATCTTGCCGACCGCGTTTTTGACATGCTCCTGGATAGTTGCGTTATTGGAGATGCTTTGCTCACGCTGAATATCCAGCACCGCCTGCTCCACCTCGCCGATCAGGCTCTCCACCTCATCGCTCCCTTCATACGCATCAGCGATCGCCTTCGTGCAGGTGTGGATCACCTTCCGCAGGAGTGCCCGATCCCGAACGATGTCAAAGTAATACTCAAGGTTCGCGGCTGACGGCACCCCGTCCTGCAACTCGGCCAAATAGGCCACCCCTCCGATGTTGTCCAGTTCCCCGTCGGTGCGCAATTGGTGCGACAATATCAACAGATCGATCGGCGTGTTACTTTCGCTCATCTGCACCAACGCCGAGTAGATCGCCTGGTGGCGGAGGTCATAAAACACAGACTCGTCCTTGACCTTCTGGATGCAGGCGGGGAGATTTTCTTTTGGATCAAGCAGGATGCAGCCGAGCACCCCCTGCTCAGCAACGGTGTCGTGCGGCGGTGTCCGGCCCAGCGGAATCGAGGCTACTGATTCCCTTTTTCGAGGCGTTTTTTTTAGATCCGCAGACTCGGTGGGCGGCATATCCAAGACATCAGACACAAATAAATGAAACCCCAAAACCGTTACCGACGCAACGAATAGAACTTGAAAACTTACTCAGTGCTTACCGACAAGTTATCCTCAGCAATTTACCAAGAGCCCAAGACAGGGCGTGCTTTTCCCAGCACCCGCATCCCTATCCCCCCTCGCCGAAGGAAGGCTGAAAAGGCCGTCCCAAAGTTGGCCAAACGGCCTACGCGCTTGCCCCGCTTGGCCAAGTCGCAGAAGCTTCGCGCCTGTTAAACAGATGGCCTTGGATCAATCAAACCTCAAAAAACTGCGCGACGTCGTCGGCGCAGAAAATGTGCTGACGTCAAGGGAGGACCTCATCCCGTACGCTTTCGACGGCACAGCGGCGATGAAGGAAATGCCGGGGGGGGTGGTATTCGCGGTGAGCACGGAGCAAATCAGCGCGGTACTCAAGCTGGCCAATGATACCGAAACGCCGGTGGTCACGCGCGGCTCAGGCACTGGCCTCAGCGGCGGTAGTGTTCCCGCGGCGGATTGCATCGTGCTGTGCACAGTGAAAATGGGCGCAATTCTGGAGGTGGACGCGGCGAACCTCACCATGACGGTTGAGCCGGGCGTGACGACCATTCAAATCGCCGAGGCCGCTGAGAAGGCCGGGCTGTTTTATCCGCCGGACCCGGGCTCGATGAAGATTTCCACCATCGGCGGCAACGTCGCTGAAAACTCCGGCGGACTGCGCGGGCTTAAGTACGGGGTCACGCGCAATTATGTGATGGGCATGGAGGTCGTGCTTCCGAACAGCGAGGTGATGTGGCTCGGCAACAAGTGCGTGAAAGACGTCGCCGGCTTTTCACTGAAGGACGTGATGATTGGCAGCGAAGGCACGCTCGGCGTCATCACTAAGGTGCTGCTGCGGCTCATCCCGAAACCGGCAGCGAAGAAAACGATGGTCGCCACCTTCGACGCGATGGATGCCGCCGCGCAAACGGTGAGCGACATTATCGCCGCGCAAATCATTCCGTGCACGCTCGAGTTTCTTGACCGCACCACGATTCATTGCGTGGAGGATTTTGCCAAGATCGGCCTGCCACTCGATTGCGAGGCATTGTTGCTGATGGAAACCGACGGCCACCCCGCCGCCGTCGCCGAGGAAGCCTCAAAAATGGAGGAACTAGCCAAGGCCAACCGCGCAAAAGAAGTGCGCGTCGCCAAGGACGACGCAGAAGCCACCCAACTCGCCACCGCCCGCCGCAGCGCCTTCAGCGCGCTCGCCCGCTTGGCCCCCACCATCATCCTCGAGGACGCCACCGTGCCGCGCAGCGAACTAGCCCACATGATTCGTTTCGTCGCCGAGGTCGCCAAGAAATACGATTTGAAAATCGGCACTTTCGGCCACATGGGCGACGGTAACCTGCACCCGACCTTCCTCACCGACGAACGCAACGAGTCTGAAATCCACCGCGTGCACGAAGCGTTCAAGGAAATCTTCGACGAAGCCATCCGCCTGGGCGGCACCATCACCGGCGAACACGGCATCGGCATCGCCAAGAAAGAGTTCCTCCCCAAGTTCGCCGGCGTGGCCCAGATGCGAGTCATGCGCGAACTCCGTAAAGCCCTCGACCCAAAAGGCATCCTGAACCCCGGCAAGATGTTTGATTGATGCCTGACACTTCACAGCAGCGGCATGCGGTATTGGCGGAGGAGATTCGCCGGCATGACCGGGCGTATTATGTCGAGGCACAGTCGGCGATCAGCGACCAAGAGTACGACCAACTTTACCGCAAGTTACTCGACCTCGAATTGGCGTATCCAGAACTCCAAACAGCCGACTCTCCCAGTCAGCGCGTCGGCGGCGCACCGATCGACGGCTTCAAGACCATTCGGCATGCGGTGCCGATGATGAGCCTCGACAACACCTACTCGCAGGAGGAGGTGCGCGACTTTGTTGACCGCGTGCAAAAGCTCCTGCCCGGCGAGCCGCTCGAGTGGCTCGTCGAGCCCAAGGCCGACGGCGTCGCCATCAGCCTTCGTTTTGAGGATGGACTGTTCACCCTCGGCACCACCCGCGGCGACGGTATTGCCGGCGACGACGTCACAGCCAACCTCCGCACCATCCGCACCATCCCGCTCCGGCTGAATACGCTTGACCAAGCGAACGACCCCGGAGTGCTCGAGGTACGCGGCGAGGTGATCATGACGCGCTCCGGCTTCGCGCAGCTCAATCGTGAGCGAGCCGACGCCGGCGAGCCTCTGTTCGCAAATCCCCGCAACGCCACCGCCGGTTCGCTAAAACAGCTCGACTCAGCGCTCGTGGCCAGACGCCCCCTAGACATCGTCCTGTACGGCAGCGGTGAAATCATCGGAGGCCCGACGATCGACTCGCAATCCGGCCTGCTCGAGGTTCTTAGCCGGCTTGGTTTCCGCACACCACAAAACACTTGGTGCTGCTCCAGCGTGAACGACGTCCTCGACGCCATCGCCGAGTTGGACCGCATCCGACCCAGCTTCGACTACGACACCGACGGTGCTGTCATCAAGCTGAACCGCTTCAACCTGCGCGACCGCATCGGTGCCACCGCCAAGGCGCCACGCTGGTCCATGGCCTACAAATACGCACCCGAGCAGATGCAAACCAAGCTCAAAGCGATTACAGTGCAGGTTGGCCGCACAGGCACTCTCACGCCGGTCGCCGAGCTTGAGCCGGTTTTCCTCGACGGCTCGACGATCAGCCGCGCCACGCTGCACAACGAGGACGAAATCACCCGAAAAGACATTCGCGTGGGCGACACAGTTCTCATCGAGAAACGCGGCGATGTCATCCCCGGGGTGATCTCAGTCGTCAAGGATTTGCGGCCGGTCGATACCAAACCGTTCAATATGCTCACCGCGACCGGCAGCCAATGTCCGACCTGCGGCGGGGCCATTCAAAAGGACGAGGAGTTCGTCGCATGGCGCTGCGTCAACTCGGATTGCCCGGCACAGGCGGCGCAGCGGCTCGAGCATTTTGCCGCGCGCACCGCGCTCGATATAGAGTACCTCGGCGATATCGTGTCAGATAAGCTCGTCGAGCGCCAACTTGCAGGAAATCCGCTGGATCTATTCGACCTGAGCGTCGAGCAACTCGGTCCACTCAACCTCGGCACTGAAGACGAACCGCGGGTCTTTGGAGAGAAAAATGCCAACAAGCTCATCGACTCAGTCTCACGCGCACGCACGATGGGCCTCGACCGCTGGCTCTTCGCGCTGGCCATTCCCGAACTGGGTCGAACGACTGCCACCGCATTGAGCAAGTTCCACAAGGACATTCCCGCCGTGGCGCAGTCAGACATTTTGAGCGATATCATTGCGCTGGATGATATGAACGAGGAGGTGATTCACATCAATCCGCGCTCACGTAAAAACCCGCCCACATCAGAAGCCGACAAGGCTAAGCGTGAGCAGCTTTACTCAGAATTGGTCGACGAGATTCGCAAACGGGTCGAGCGCCTGTCCGAGCTGGGCTTTGCCCGGATCACGAAGGAGAACGGCAACCATCCACCAAACTACACGACCGAGGTAGGGCCATCCGTAGCACGATCCGTGATCGCTTGGTTTGGCTCGAAAATCGGCCGCGCCACTGTCGCGCGCTTGGCCAAGCTCGGCATCGACCCGCAAGGTTCGGAGCCGAGCAAAGCCACCGATAAAGGAATGGTATTTACAGGCAAAACCATCGTGATCACCGGTACATTACTCGGTATGTCGCGCGAGGAGGCCAAGGCGAAAGTTGAAGCCAATGGAGGCAAAACCACCAGCAGCGTCAGTAAAAAAACAGACTGTCTTCTCGCCGGCTCGAAGGCCGGCTCAAAGCTTGCCAAGGCCAAGTCGCTTGGCGTGACGATTCTCGATGAAGCCGAATTCCTGAAAAGGATCGGCGAGTGATCAGACGAAAATGTCGCTCACCACATGGCCGTGTACGTTCGTCAATCGGCGCTCGATTCCGTTGTGGTAAAAGGTCAGCTTTTTGTGGTCGATCCCCATTAGATGGAGGACGGTCGCATGAAAGTCGTGCCAGTGCACCGGGTTTTCAACTGTCTTCCATCCGATCTCATCGGTCTGTCCATAGCTGTATCCGGACTTCACTCCACCGCCGGCAATCCAGCATGAGAATGCGTACTTGTTGTGATCCCGGCCGGGGCCTACCTGGTTGGCATTCGACTGGGCGAACGGCGTTCGACCAAACTCGGTGGTGAACAACACCAGTGTGTCATCGAGCATGCCGCGTTGCTTAAGGTCGCGAAGTAGGCCGGCGATCGGCTTGTCGATCCGGCCGGCCTCGGTCGAGTGGTTATCCTGCACATTCTCGTGCGCATCCCAGCTCGCGCGAGGCGAGCCGCCGATCGGGCCACCAGAGTAAATCTGCACGAACCGCACTCCGCGCTCGAGCAATCGCCGCGCCAGCAGGCAGCGGCGCCCGGCATCCTCGGTGCGACTTTCCCCCATACCATACTGACGGCGAATGTATTCCGGTTCGCCGTTGATGTCGCTCACTTCCGGCACAGACAACTGCATACGGGCCGCAAGTTCATAGCTGCGCATGCGGCTGCTCAACATCGCATCGACTCCGTGGCGGGCGGCGTGGCGGGCGTTCAATTTTTGCAAGAATGCGCGCGCGGCGGCGTCCGATCCTTTAGGCTGCTCGATGGCTGGGAAGAGATCCCGCACCGGCGTGTTGCCGCTCCGCAACTCGACCCCCTGATGCTGCGACGGAAGAAACCCGCTGGACCAGTTAGACGCCCCTCCGTTTGGCCCACCACGTCCATCGCTAAGCACTACAAAGGCCGGCAATGATTCAGTATCGCTGCCCAACCCGTACGATGCCCAGCTGCCGACCGACGGAAATCCGTTAAACTCAAAGCCGCTATTGGCGAAAAACAACGCTGGCGTGTGGTTGGCCGAATCAGTGGTCATCGAGCGAATGACCGTTATCTCATCGGCCATCCCCGCGATGTGAGGGAACATGTCTGACAACCAAAGCCCGCTTTGGCTCCGCGGTTTGAATTGAAAATCGCTCTTCCGCAGTAGGCCAACTTTGCCGAAGAAAATGTCCGGCTTTTCACTCGAACCAAGCGGCTTGCCGTGGGCCTTGTCCAGTCCGGGCTTGTGGTCGTACGAGTCTATGTGGCTCATACCTCCAACGAGGCTTATGTGGATCGCCCGCTTGGCCCGCGGCTCGAAATTCGGGAAGACCGCCGGGCCAAACGAACTCGCCCGGGCCGAGCTGCCGCGGGAGAGCAGGCTCGCGAACGCCGTGGCCCCGATCCCTCGGATGCCCCAGTTGAAAAACTCGCGTCGATCAATTGTGTTGGCGTCGTTCATGTCAGTTCAGGATAACAAATTCATTACTGTTGAACAGGGAACGGCAGAGCGTGACGAGACCGTATTGCACGGCCAAGCGTTTGGCTAAGAGCAGTTCTTCAGCGTCCGGCAAACGCTGGTAGGCATCGAGAAACACCCGCTTCACCTGCTCGTCGAGTCTGCCCTTATCAAGTGCTTGTACCCGGTCTGCCATCGCCTGCGCCTTGTTCAAAATAAATTCGTTGTTCAACAAAGCCAGCGCCTGCAGTGGAGTAGTGGTCACGCCGCGGCGCGGCGCGGTTGTCGAAGGATCCGGGCAATCGAATGTATCGAGAACCGCACTGCGCCCGCCGCGGGGACTGAAGCGATAAACCGTGCGCCGGTTGTACTCGTCGCCCTTCGGATAGATCGGCGCGTAGTAGGTGGTGCCGTTGTTGGGCGTGATGGATACGTCGCGAAAACCGGGGCCGCCCATCTTGGGATTAAGCTTGCCGGAGACGGCGAGGACGGCGTCGCGCAACGACTCGGCGTCGAGGCGGACCGGTGACTTCCTCCAGAGCAGTCGATTCTCCGCATCCACCGCCAGTCCATCCTTGGCCGGCGCAGTCGCCTGCCGATAGGTGTTCGAGGTCACGATCAGTCGGTGCATTGCCTTGAGCCGTCTTCCGTTGGCGACAAACTCGGATGCCAGCCAATCGAGCAGCTCCGGGTGACTGGGCCGGCCGCCGTTGAACCCGAAATCGTTCGGCGTCTCCACGATACCGGTGCCAAAGTGGTAGTGCCACAGACGGTTGACGATCACGCGGGTGAACAACGGATTTTCAGGGTCTGTGAGCCAGTGTGCCAACTGTTTGCGGCGCTCCGCGTCGGGCGCGTCCGGCTGGATACCAAAATCACTGCTCAGTGAGCGCAACGCAGCGACGGCTCCGGGACGAACGACATCGCCCTCGTCCATTGCGCTCCCGCGCTTTAGCAGGTGCACCTCACCAGGGTTGCCCCGGGCAGCGACGGTGTAGACTTTCATCTTGGACCCGATGCCCAACTCCTTTTCGCGAGCGATCAACGCCGCCAGTTGACCCTTCAGCTCCTTCCTCCGTTTCCGGGACGCTTGCCCAAGCGCAGCGGCCAGTTCCTGTTCGCCGACAAACGAGCTCTCCACCCCGGCCGAAACCGCGACCTCGTCGGGGGCCAGCGCCCGCTCGTAAAGCTGGGCGCGATAAATCTTGCCCTTAAGGAAATTGTTGCCTCCGCCCTTGTGCCGCATTCCGAAAATGATCTGCGAGTTGCCGGCTGGGAATTTCGACATTCCAGTTTTGTACGGTTTGCCATACGGCACACCGTTGCGATAGCCGGTGATCGTGCCGTCCTCCTGATACACGATGGCCACATGAACCGGATTATGGTCCGCCTCGTTTTCCTCCAGCGCACCGAATGACTGCGTGCGGGCATAGCCGTTACTTCCAGCCATCCAGAGCCGGGACTCGCGCTCGCCAAACACGATCGTGTCAAACTGCACACCGGAAAGATTCTGCACGCCAATCACACCGCCGCCTTTTTGATTCAGGTCACCCAACTCCACCCAGGCCTCGAGTGTCTTGGCCCGGAGCTGTTCCTTGGTCGGTTTCGTCTCGACCCAGGATGCGTTGCCGTCCACGACCAGCGCGCCGCCGGAAACCCGTGCACTGCCCTTGGCCATGCCGTGCATCTCACCGAGGCTGTCCCGCAGGTCAGTATCGAACTCCCACCGGGCCAGCGGCTTCGGCGGATCGGCCTTCGGCGGCTTGTCCCCCTGCTTGCGTCTGGCTAGAGCGGCCTCACGACCGTGGTTCTCGATCCCAGCCAACTTTTCGGTAAGGACGGCAACCTGTTTTCGAAGCGCCTCTCGTTGGAACCCCAGTTCTGGATCGGAGACTTTGCGTTCACCGTGGTACACCCCGGCAATCGCCGACGTCAACTGGTAGTATTCCTTCTGCCGAATGGGATCAAACTTGTGGTTGTGGCAGCGCGCACAATTGACCGTGAGCCCGATAAAAGTCTGCCCAACCGTGCCGACAATCTCCTCCAGTTCATCCTGGCGTGCGGTTTTTTTCATGAACTCGCTACCACCAACGACTGTATTGTGCAACCCGGCTACAAGGAAACCGACAGCCTTTTGCCCGGCCGGGTCGCCAGGCTTCAGGACATCCCCGGCGATCTGCATGCGCACGAATTCATCATACGGCATGTCGTCGTTCAACGTGTTAATGATCCAGTCGCGATACGGCCAGAGATTGTTGCGAACATTGTTCCTCTCAAAACCGTCGCTCTCGCCAAACCGCGCGAGATCCAGCCAGTGTCTCCCCCAGCGCTCGCCGTAATGAGGAGAGCCTAGCAGGTTATCGACCACCTTGCGGTACGCAGCATCAGTCGGATTGTTAACAAACGCGGCGACCTGTTCCGCCGTCGGGGGCAGACCTGTCAGGTCAAAATATAAACGCCGGATTAACGCCCGTGGATCCGCCGGGCCGCTGGGTTTTAACTGAGCCTTCTCGAGCTTAGCAAGAATGAATGCGTCGATCGGGTTGACCACCCAATTCTGCGACGTAACCCTCGGTTGGCCGGGCCGTTTCACCGGCTGCAGCGACCACCAATCGTACCCTCCACGGTTGGCTGTAGTTAATTGAAACGGATCAAGATCTGCATTGGACCCCCACTTGGCCCCTCCCGTGATCCAGTCTCGTATCAGCGTTTTCTCCGCTTGTCCGAGCGGGTGGTCCGGCGGCATTTCATCCTCCGATATCTTTTTCCAGAGCAGGCTCTCGCCCGGCTTGCCGGCCACCACCGAGGAGCCATGCTCCCCCCCCTTCATCGCCGCCTCACGTTGAGACAAATCCAACTTGCCCTTTAGATCAAAACTGTTGTGGCACTCGAGGCAATGCCGAATCAGCAACGGTGCCACCTTGTGGTCAAAGTTCACTGCAGCAAGAGAAACGCCGGCCGCTGATTCAAGTAGAAACAGAACCAGCCCCAATAAATGATTGCGGTAACCACACAGGTGCATAACAAAAAGGTTGCACAGAGAGCTACAAGAAGACCGCTCTACATCAAAGCGATTTCTCCGCCAGGATTCGAATCAAATACGCGAGCGAATAAAGTGTTAATTGAAATATGAAGCAATGCAAACGGTTGTTTGGAGACCGCCACTCCGCAGCTTCTTGGTATGTTGTAATCAAAAAGTGGTGGCGCGCTTCGATTGCCACCTCGCTCCAAAAGGCCGCAAACCCATCTTTAAGAATTGAAGCATTTCTCCCCGCTGGCAGAAGTGATTGCCTACGCTTGGTCAAGCACAGTTGATGCGCCAGAAAGGTGCAAAAAAAGTGGCGGAGAGAGAGGGATTCGAACCCTCGATAGGCGTGAACCTATACTCCCTTAGCAGGGGAGCGCTTTCGACCACTCAGCCATCTCTCCGAGCGGGCTGCGAAGCTTGGCCAAGCGCGCGCCCGAGGTCAAGCTGTCATTGGCCCGCGAAGAGGTCCAACTGCGGTGTGGGCTCGATCTGGCGGAGCTTTTCCCGCTCGACGCTCTGCCGCGAGACGTAGCGCGCCTCTCCGTCGGGGGAAAGTTCCGTCTCCTCGAGGTTGCGCAGGATGGCCTTGGCCCGCTCGATGACTGACTTGGGCACGCCGGCCAGGCGCGCGACGTGGATGCCATAGCTCTTGTCCGCGCCGCCCTCGACGATCTTATGCAGAAACACGATTTGTTCGTTCCACTCGCGTACGGCAACGTTGAAGTTCCGTAAGCGGGGTAGTCGGTCGGCCAACTCGGTCAGCTCGTGGTAGTGCGTCGCGAAGAACGTCTTTGCGCCGACTTGGTTGTGCAGATGCTCGACGATCGACCATGCCAGACTCAAGCCGTCGAACGTGCTCGTGCCGCGCCCGACCTCGTCGAGCACGACGAGGCTTCGGTCAGTGGCGTTGTTCAAAATATTCGCCGTCTCAGTCATCTCGACCATGAAGGTCGACTGGCCACGCGACAGGTCGTCGCTCGCGCCGATGCGCGTGAAGATGCGATCGACCAAGTCCACCCGCGCGTGCTTGGCCGGTACAAAAGAGCCGGTATGAGCCAGCAACGCTAACAGCGCCGCCTGTCGGATGTACGTGCTTTTGCCGGCCATGTTCGGGCCAGTAATGACGGCGATCTGCTGAGCGACGCTCTCTAGTTGTGTATCGTTCGGTACGAACGGCTTGCTGATCAGCGCCTGCTCGAGCACGGGATGGCGGCCCTCGTCGATTTGCAGCATGCCCTCGTCGCGAACCTCAGGGCAAACGTAGCCACGTAACCGAGCGACCTCGGCGAAACCGGCGAGTACGTCTAGCTGCGCCACCGCCGCGGCGATTTGCTGAATCTGCCGCAGCGACAGGAGCACCTGCTCTCGCACGTGCTGGAACAACTCGTACTCAAGCTTTTGGCTGCGCTCCTCCGAGCCGAGGATTTTGCCCTCCATCTCCTTCAACTCCGGTGTGATGAACCGCTCAGCGTTGGTCATGGTCTGCTTGCGCATGTAATGCTCCGGCACCTTGTCGAGGTTCGTCTTGGTCACCTCGATGAAATAACCGAACACGGAGTTGAACCTCACCTTGAGCGAGGTGATGCCGGTTTTTTCAGACTCCTCTTTTTGGAGCTGGGCGATCCAGTCCTTCCCCTCGGTCGCGCCGCGGCGCAGCTCGTCTAGCGCCGGATCAAAGCCTTCGCGGATGATGCCACCGTCCTTGATCGTCAGCGGCGGCTCATCGGCAATCGCCTTCGAAATCAGGCCGGTCACCTCAGGCAGCTCGTGCAGTCGGGCGCCCAGCTCGCTCAGCAACGGCTGCGGGCCGTCCGGCTCGGCTTCGTCGAAAACCTCCTCGCTCAGCGTTGGAGCGACGGGGTCGATAGCGCGTTCCACCTCGGCGATCATGCCGCGCAGCATCGGCAATTGGCCAAGCGCGCCGCTCAACTGCAACAAGTCGCGGGCGTTGCCGGAGCCGATGCTCAACCGGCTGATCGTCCGCTCAAGATCGCGAATTTCCTTCAGGCTTTCTCGAAACCGGTCGAGCGCCGAGCTGTTGTGGAGAAATTGGCTAACCGCCGACTGCCGCCGCCGGATCGCCTCGACCGATGAGAGCGGTTGCGAGAGCCAGTCGCGCAGACGCCTCGCGCCCATCGGCGTCGAGGTGCGGTTCAGCGCGGCGTAAAGCGTCGCCGGCTTGGTCGCCTCGCGATGCAGCGGCTCGAGAATCTCGAGGTGCTTCAGCGTAGCCGCGTCGAGAACGAGGGTGTCGGCGACCTCGTAAAACGCGAGCCGAGTAAAATGCGCCACGTCGCGCCGCAAGTGTTGGCTGACGTAATGTAGCGCCCCGCCGGCCGCACCGATCGCCGCCGTGCGACCCTTCAGCCCGAAGCCATCGAGCGCGGCGACCTTGAAATGATCCTTCAGCGTGAACTCCGCCGTCTCGAGCGCGAACACCCAGCCTTCGTAGCCGTTGAGTACGCTGACATTCGGCTCGATCGATGCGGCCAAGCGCTGCGATTCTTCCGGATAAATCACCTCGCCCGGGTTGAGCCGCTCCAACTCGGCGAGCATGGCGTTCTCGTTTTCCAACTCGGCGGCCTTGAAATCGCCAGTCGTCAAATCGATCGCCGCCACTCCAAACCGGCCACCGGACACGCTCACAGCGACGAGAAAGTTATTACGTCCGGCCTCGAGCATTCGCTCGTCGAAGTGCGCTCCCGGGCTGAGGATCTGCGTGACCTCGCGCTTGACCAGTTGCCCAGGCTTGGCCGTCTCGACCTGGTCACAGATCGCCACCTTGCGCCCGGCCTTGAGCAACTTGGAGAGGTAATTACCGGTGGCGTGGTGAGGGATCCCACACATCGGCATGTCGCCACGCTTGGTCAGCGCGATATTGAGAATGCCGGCCGCCTCCTGCGCGTCCTCGAAAAACATCTCGTAAAAATCCCCGAGGCGAAACAGCAGAATCGTCCCAGCTGGCAGTTGGCTTTTGCACTGCCGGTACTGGGCCATCATCGGTGTGAGTTTCGTCTCGTTTGGCACGCACAAACGTTAATCGCCGAGCCGAACGCGGTCGAGGGGAAGATATCCACAACCGCAAAACCGAGCGTTTGCCGACTTAGAGCGACTCCTCGAAGGCGGTAATGACTTGGGCGATTTCTTCAGTCGTCACAGTGAGATTCGTCACCGCTCGGAGTGTGTGCTGACCGATGGCAAGCAGACGGATACCCAATTCGTCAAGCCGCTTGGCCAAGGCAGCAGCATCGCATTCGCCAGTGTCTATGAACACCATATTTGTTTCGACACCCTCAGCATCGACCTCGAGCCCGGGAAGCTTGGCCAAGCCGTTGGCCAGAGCGCGGCAGTTTGCGTGGTCATCGGCCAGGCGGGCGCGATTGTTTTCAAGCGCATGCGCCGCCGCCGCCGCAAGGATGCCGACCTGCCGCATCGCGCCACCCTGTTGCTTGCGGAAAAACCGCGCCTTAGCAAGCACGTCCGCTGACCCGGCCAAAACCGAGCCGACCGGCGCGCCGAGCCCCTTCGAAAAACAGACGCTAACCGTGTCGAAGTGGCTGGCGTACTCGGCTTCGCTGACGCCGCTCACCGCTGAGGCGTTCCACAGCCGCGCGCCGTCAAGGTGCAACGCCAAGCCGTGCCCGCGCGCCGTGCTCGTGACCGACTCGATCTGCTCCAACGGCCAGACGCTGCCACCGCCGCGGTTGTGGGTGTTCTCGATGCAGACCAGGCTTGGTGGCGCGAAGTGGTCATCCCTCGGCGGCAGCGCGGCCTCTAGTTGCCCGGCGGTAAACTGCCCGCGCTCGCCGTCGAGTAAGCTCACTTGCACCCCGGCCAACGCCGCCGGTGCGCCGGCCTCGTAACAGTGAATGTGTGCGTTGACGTCGAGCACGATCGCGTCGCCGGGCCGCGTGAGCGAGCGGATCGCCAACTGGTTGGCCATCGTCCCGGACGGCACGAACGCCGCCGCCGCCTTGCCGAGTAGTTCCGCCGTGTGCCGTTCCAGTTCCTGCACAGTTGGGTCGTCGCCCAGCACATCGTCGCCAACGACCGCGTTGGCCATGGCCTCACGCATCGCGGCATCGGGTTGGGTGATCGTGTCGCTTCGCAGATCGATTTTGCCGTTGAGCATGGGCGGGTGAGCATCCCCGCTTGGCCAGGCGGAGGCAACGCTTTTAGCACGGGCCAAGCTGCGGAAAAGGGGTTGCGCCTGGCGTCGGCGATGCTACGTTTCGCCGGTCGGAAAAAAGTGAGTCATGGTTGAAGAAAAAGACAAATCGACCGACGCCCTGCTCAAGAAATCGTCGCTGTATCAGCAGTATCTCGCCGAGCGGGAGGAGGTGCTGCGTCACAAATGGCTTGAATCCGAGAAGGCGGGCCGCGACATTGGGTTAGAGCGGGCGTTGATGGACTGGGTTCTCAACCACCGCACGAAGTGGCGGAAGAACCGCCAGGCTGCCAGGGAGTGACCCGCCGACACGTTTCCTTTAAAGCGATCCAGCGAGGTAGCCAAGGGACATGCGAAAACTGACGAGACAATCTTGTACGAAGCGAATCGGCGCGCGAGGCGTAGGTTCGTTTTTTTGTACCCGCACCCTCCGCCATGGCTGACGAAAAACTACTCCTCGACGCCGACGCGATCCAGCGCGGCCTCACGCGCATCGCGCACGAGATCGCCGAGGCCAACCCCAACAGCAAGAGCGTCGGGCTGATCGGCATCCAGCGCGGCGGCATTCACTTGGCCAAGCGCTTAGCCAGTCTGCTCACAGGTATTTGGGGGCACGACGCACCGGTCGGCGTGCTCGACGTCAGCATGCATCGCGACGACATCGGCCAACGCGGCATCGTCAGCGTGCAGCCGACGGAAGTGCCGTTCGATGTCGAGGGCAAAACGATCGTGCTAGTCGATGACGTGCTATTCAACGGACGCACCGTTCGGGCCGCGCTCGACGCCGTGCATCACCTCGGCCGGCCGCAGCGCATCCAGCTCGCGGTGTTGACTGACCGCGGCCACCGCGAGCTGCCGATAAAACCGGACTTCGTCGGCAAAAACATACCAACAGCCCTCGAAGAGCACATCGAGGTTTCGCTGAGTGAGACCGGCGGCAACGACTCTGTCACACTGCAGACCTTGAGTAACAACGAATGAACTGGACTCGCAAACACCTGCTCGACATCGAGTCGCTGAGCGCCGACGAGATTCGCATCATTCTCGAAGCCACGCGCGCCTTCAAGGCGGTCGGCGAGCGGACGATCAAGAAAGTACCAGCCCTAAGCGGACGCACGGTGGTCAACCTTTTCGTCGAGCCGTCCACTCGCACGCGCATCAGCTTCGAGCTAGCCGCCATGCGGCTTAATGCCGACGTGATCAACTTCACCGCCGAGTCGTCGTCGCTAAGGAAAGGCGAGACACTCCGGGACACCGGCAAGACGCTCGAGGCGCTCAGTGCCGACATAATAGTGGTGCGCCACAGTGCCGAGGGCGCGCCACACCTGCTCTCCCGCGCGATCGGTTGCAGCGTCATCAACGCCGGCGACGGCGCGCACGAGCACCCCACGCAGGCATTGCTCGACACGTTCACGATGTTCGAGAAAAAGGGCGACGTGAACGGCCTCAACGTCACCATTCTCGGCGACATCCTTTACAGCCGCGTCGCCCGCTCGAACATCTGGGCGCTGACCAAGCTCGGCGCGAACGTCACGCTCTGCGGCCCGCCGACGCTC
>Ga0115011_10001264_pt1 | contig 18326 bp, 12 predicted proteins | sample TroAtlMetagenome_2_FD_88705 | JGI IMG/M metagenome (GOLD analysis project Ga0115011, IMG submission 88705) | Marine eukaryotic phytoplankton communities from Atlantic Ocean - Tropical Atlantic ANT8 Metagenome | ecosystem: Environmental > Aquatic > Marine > Oceanic | place: Tropical Atlantic...
GGTACCTTGAGGAACTACCTCTAGCTCTATTTCACCGTTATTGTAAAGTTCAGGAAAAGTAACTCCTTTTGCTGATCTCGCAAATGAACAAATAACTTTTTTGACCTGCCTTTGACCAATTAAAGCTCCAAGACCTACTTTTCCATTACCTGCATTGTTAGCAATTATAGTCAAATCTTTTGCACCATTGTCGATTAACCCATGTAATAATTCTATTGGGCTACCAGCCTCCCCAAAACCTCCAACCATTATAGTTGCACCGTCAAAAACTTCAGACAACATTTCTGAAATATCTGTTTTTATTTTGTTGATTTGCATTTTAACCTTTCCTATTGTTAAAATTCACAGATAAATATATGTCCTTTTTATACACTAAAATTAGATTAAAATGAATGGTTATAAAACATGAACTTTGAATACTCAGAAAAAGAAGAAAGATTTCGTAAAGAAGTAAAAAATTGGCTAAATGAGACCCTCCCCAAATCTCTATCAGAAAAAGTGAGAAAATATCAAAGATTAACAAAAGAAGATTATGAGTTATTTATGAATAACTTAACTGCTAAAGGTTGGTTAGCATGGCATTGGCCTAAAGAATATGGCGGGACAGGTTGGAATGCAATTGAAAAACATATTTTTGAAGAAGAAATAATCAAGGCTTCTGCTCCTAGAATTGTACCTTTTGGAGTAAATATGCTTGGTCCAGTATTAATTGAATTTGGAAGTGAAGAACAAAAAAATTATTATCTTCCTAGAATTTTAAATAATCAAGATTGGTGGGCACAAGGTTACTCTGAACCAGGCGCTGGTTCTGATCTAGCTAGTTTAAAGACAACTGCGGTAGATAAAGGAGATCATTATTTAGTTAACGGTCAAAAAACTTGGACTACTCTTGGTCATCATGCCGATAAAATTTTTTGTTTAGTTAAAACCGATTTAAATGTAAAACCTCAATTAGGAATTTCTTTTTTATTAATTGACATGGATACTCCCGGCGTAGAAGTAAAACCAATAATTACACTTGATGGTGAGCACGAGGTTAATGAAGTGTGGTTTACAGATGTTAAAGTTCCTAAAAAAAATATAGTTGGAAAAGAAAACGAAGGTTGGACATATGCAAAATATTTACTGACGTTCGAGAGAACTGGTATCGCAGGTGTTCCTTATTCAAAATCCGCATTAAACCACTTAAAAATGATATCTAAAAAATCTTTAAAAAATGGAAAACCATTAATTGAAGATCCTAATTTTTCTTCAGAAATTGCTGAACTAGAAATAGACTTGTTAGCGATGGAGATTTTTAATTTAAGAACAGTAAGTGCTGCATCTGAGGGTAAAGCTCCAGGAATGGAGAGTTCATTGCTTAAAATCAAAGGTACTCTTGTTCGACAAAAAACAACAGAATTGCTTAGAAAGGCGCTAGGACCTCAAGCCTTACCGTATTTGCCAGAGCAATTTGATGAAGGATGGAATGAGATGCCAATTGGACCCGACTATGCAGGCCCAATAGCTAAACAATATTTTAATATGCGTAAGATATCTATATATGGTGGATCTAATGAGATTCAAAAAAATATAGTCGCAAAAGCATCATTTGGCTTATAGGAAAAAATATGGATTTTTCATTATCTGAAGAAAGAAAAATGCTTCAAGAAACTGTTAGTAAGTTTTTTGAAAGTAATTACAAAAATATAAATAAAAGAGGTGAAAACGTAAATTTACCTGAAGGTTACTCAAAAGAATTTTGGAAAAATAGTTCAGATTTAGGTGTAATTAGTGCTTTAGTATCTTCAAATTTTGGAGGATTAGGAGGAACTGGAGAAGACATTGCTATAATTTTTGAACTTATAGGAAAATCATTATGTGTAGAGCCGTTTTTATCATCGGGAGTGTTATCTAGCACTATTTTATCCTCAATACCCAAGCCACAAAATGATTTAATTACTAAAATCATAGAAGGTAATTTATTAATATCATTTGCTCATACTGAAATGAACAATAGATATGAAGATCATTATATAGAAACAACAGCTTCTTTTAAAAATGATGAATGGATAATTAACGGTACAAAATCATTTGTCATGAATGGTGATAATGCAAACAAAATAATTGTTTCCGCAAGAATAAATGGTGAGGTAAATGATAAGAATGGGATAGGTCTTTTTTTAGTTAATAATGACCAAACATTAAAAAGATCTTACAATACGATTGATGGTTATAGGGCTACAGAACTTAATTTTGAAAATTCAAAATGTGGATTACTTGCAAAAGATGATGAAGCTCTAAAATGCATTGTTAAGGCGAATTCAGCAGGTGCTTTAGCTTTGTCCGCAGAAGCTTTAGGTATTATGCAAATTTGTTTTGATTTGACATTAGATTATCTAAAGACAAGAAAACAATTTGGAAAGTCTATCGGAGCTTTCCAAAGTATTCAACATAGAATGGTTGATATGATGCTTGAAATAGAACAAGTAAAATCAGCAGTAATGTTAGCATCATCCACTTTTGAAACAGATGACTTAACAAGGGATAAAAATATATCAGCAGCAAAAAATCTAGTCGGTAGAGTTGGAAAATTAATTGCAGAAGAAACAATTCAATTACATGGAGGTATTGCAATGACCTGGGAGTATTCTGCAGCTCATTATGCAAAAAGACTTATAATGATAGATCATTTAATGGGCGATAGTGATTATCATAGAGACCGATTTAAACTTTTAAGTCAGTTTTGATTATCCAAAAGTAAAGTAGATGCCCTATTTCTAAAATTATCTGGAACTTCCATTGCCTTTCTCTTTTTTAAATCAAATAAAACTGCAACTATCTCAATATCCATAATGACGTCCCCAGAAGCATCATCAACCATATGATGGATAAATTTTAGAGATTTGTTACCAATTTTAGTGAAATTAGTATACATGGTAACAGCCATACCTAATGGTGCTTTTTTATAATATCTAACCGAATAATCCAAAGCAGCAGAACCGATGTTATATTCAGTCCTCCAATTATAATCAGCTCCACAATAAGTAAATAAATGAGTTGCTGCGTCTGAGACACAACCAATTTTAAATTGATTAGAACCCATTAATTCATAATCTAAATCCCAAGTGTTTACAGCTTTTTTACAAGACACAAAAGCATTTTTGGATTGTTTATTTGAAGGTCTTTCATCAGATAATGAACGTAGATCTTTAAACTCCAATTCATTAAGATAAGTAGAACTTTTTAAAGAAAAAATTTCATTAATTACTGTTTTTACTTTTTCATCAATGACTAATAAGATATTAGTTTCAAAATATGCTGATACATTTTTATTATCGATACAAAAAACTTTAGTTAATAATACTAAATTATCTTTATCAATTTTTTTTATATTAAAAACAAACTCTAAGGCATAACCTAAACTTACTTCTTTGCTAAAAATACATCTTTCATTAACTATTTGATAATTTAAATTATTGGAAATTTTATTAGAAATTTTGTTAAAAAGAATTTTAATGGCATCAGAATGTTTTCCAAAATAATATTGGACATTCATATGAGACATTTGGTCACAATCTTCTTTTTTAACTAATCCCTTAAATGCTGAAAAAATGTTTGTTTCAATTACTGGTTTATTTTTGTAAATACTTTCAAAATTTGTACCATTTACTATTATTTTTTTAATTACTACTAATTGATCTTTTGAATCAGGATTTGATAAAGCTAAATATAATTTGTGAGTAATTTGAAAATTATCTTTTAGTTGTTTTAAATCGGTCAAAATATAAACAGTTTGATATTCTTTGAAAATCAAACCTGAATAATCGTCTTTTAATTTTTTATCAAAATTTAAATCTATTTTTTTGTTTAATAATGATGATACAAAACCTGTTGCTTCTTCTAAAAACATATAAATAGATGATGTTCTTAGTCTTTTACTATCATCAATATCGAACTTACTAATTAAACCTTTAAAGGTTTCTATGTTATTTATATCCATGCTATTAAATTAATTAGGAAATTTCCTAATTTTTGTCCCTTAGCTCTAATTTTGCAACGCTCATATTATGGACCTCATCTGGACCATCAGCCAGTCGCAATGCCCGAGCATAACCATAAGCATAAGATAATGGAAAATCAGATGTTACTCCACCTCCACCATGAATTTGTATTGCCCTATCAATAACTCTTGCAGCCATATTAGGAGCTACAACTTTAATCATTGATATTTCTTTTCTTGCAATTTTATTTCCAACAGTGTCCATCATATGAGCAGTCTTTAAAACTAATAGCCTAGCTTGTTCAATTTCAGCTCTACTTTCTGCAATAGCTTGCATAACAACACCTTGCTGAGATATTGGCTTGCCAAAAGCAACCCTAGACTTTGCACGTGAAATCATAAGTTCTAAAGCCCTTTCTGCTTGACCAATTAATCTCATACAATGATGAATTCTACCAGGACCTAAACGGCCTTGAGCTATTTCAAAACCTCTACCTTCACCTAAAATAATATTAGAAGCAGGCACTTTAACATCTTTAAACTCTACTTCAGCATGTCCATGTGGTGCATGATCATAACCAAATACAGGTAGATGCCTCAAAACTTTAACACCAGGTGTATCAAAAGGAACAAGTATCATGGATTGCTGTTTATACTTATCTGCATTGGGATCTGTTTTACCCATAAATATCATAATCTTGCACCTAGGGTCCATTGCACCTGAAGTCCACCACTTCCTAGCATTAATTACATAGTAATCACCATTTCTTTCAATGCTTGCTTGTATATTAGAAGCATCTGAGGATGCTACATCTGGTTCGGTCATTGCAAAAGAGGACCTTATCTCTCCACTTAGTAAAGGAGTTAACCATTCTTTTTTTTGTTCTTCGGTCCCGTATCTAACCAACACCTCCATATTCCCAGTATCTGGTGCAGAGCAGTTAAAAACTTCGGCACCGATCGGAGATCGCCCCATTATTTCACATAAAGGAGCATATTCTGTATTAGTAAGACCGGCACCTAAATTACTGTCCGGAAGAAATAAGTTCCACAAACCTTCAGATTTTGCTTTAGCCTTTAATGTTTCCATTATTTCTGGTATGCACCATCTACCACCCTCTTCAACTTGTTTTTTATAAACATCTTCATTTTCATAAACGTTTTCATTCATAAAATTAGTAACTTTTTCCTGAAGATCTTTTACTTTTTGAGAATTTTCGAAGTCCATTTTTCCCCTCTAGGTTATATTAAAAACATTGTTAGCCCTTTTTATGAGAGCATCAATTCTGGTTCCAAAATTAGAAAACCTTTTATCCTTTGTTTGTCCTTTTTGAAACCTATAAAATATTTGCTGTAATATTACAGCTAATTTAAATGCTCCAAAAGCATAATACCAACTTATATTTTGTACATTAAAGTCAGTTTTTTTAGAATAATAATCAATTATTTCACTTCTAGTTGGATAATAAATTTTATCTATTGGCATTGAAGTAATATTTTTGCATTCTTCATCATCATTTTCATCAATCCAATAATTAAGCATATGTCCAACATCCATAAGAGGATCACCTCTGGTGCACATATCCCAATCGAAAACTGCAACAGGCATAATTTTTTCAGAGTTACTCCACATAATATTATCTAGTTTAAAATCATTATGTAAAATAGTAGTTGCTTGTGGCTCAGGTAAGTTTGATCTTAAAAAGTTAATTAATTTATCAAACTTAGCTTTAATTGTTTCGTTATCAGTTGATTTTTTCCATCTAACTTCCCATCCATCAAGCTGTCTTTTCACAAACCCCTCAGGTCTTCCTAAATCTCCCAAGCCAACAAGTTCAGGGTTCACTTTATGTAGATCAGCTAAAACATCAATGATTTTAAAACTCAACTTTCTAATATTTTCTCTGGATTGAGTTATAAAGGGTTCCATTTTTTTTCTAATTACAAAACCATTTCTTCTTTCAATAATGTGAAACTTAGAGCCAATTATACTTTCATCATCACAAAAATATAAACTTTTTGGTGCCAGGGAAAACATAGCATTGATTTTAGATTGAACTGTGTGCTCTCGAAACATGTCATGTGATGAAGGTGCGACAGGACCTAGAGGTGGCCTTCTTAGAACATATTCTTTCTCATCTATTTTTAGAAGATAGGTTAAATTTGCATGCCCTCCCGAAAATTGGAGAGTTTCAATATTTTTAAATTGCATATTTAAAGTATCTTTTAAATATGTACGCAAATTATTTAAATCAAGCTGCTCATCTTTTCTGATTTCTATTAATTCTTGGTCATTTATATTCATATCAAGAGACTATTTATATTTTAAATTAAAATTATTTGGGATATGTTTTTTATAACTATTTATTATGTTAAATAAAAGTACAATAAGTCAATTGTTATAATTTAAGTTAAGGAAAAGCATGAAAAATTTATTTGATGTAAAAGGAAAAACTGCAATTGTTACAGGAGGGTCAAGAGGCATAGGGGCTATGATTGCTGAAGGCTTTGTCAGAAATGGTGTTAAAACATATATAACCTCAAGAAAAGCAGAGGCCTGCAATATTAAAGCAAAGGAACTTTCAAAATTTGGCGAATGTATTTCGGTTCCTACTGACTTAACAAACATGGATGAAATGAACAAATTAGTCTCTCAAATAAAAGAAAAAGAAGAAAAAATAAATATCCTTGTAAATAATGCAGGAGCAGCTTGGGGTGCACCTTTTGATGATTTTCCAGAAAATGGTTGGGATAAAGTAATGAATACAAATGTAAAATCTGTGTTTTTTTTAACTCAAAAATTAGCTGATGTTTTAGAAAAGTCTGCAAGTAAATCTGACCCATCAAGGATTATAAATATTGGATCAATCGATGGAATTGGAATTCCAAGAGCCGAAACGTATTCCTACCCTGCATCAAAGGCAGCTGTCCACCAACTTACAAGAGTTTTAGCTAATAGATTAGCAAACCGAAACATCAATGTTAACGCAATAGCACCTGGTCCTTTTCAAAGCAATATGATGGCCCACACTCTTGAAGAATATGGAGAAGAGATAAAATCATCCGTTCCAAGGGGAAGGATTGGAGTTCCAGAAGATATGGCAGGCACATCTATATTTCTATGCTCAAAAGCAAGCTCTTACATTACAGGGTCTATAATCCCTGTGGATGGAGGGTCTTTGATTGCAAGAAGACATATGGAATAAATTAAATGTTTTAACTTATCTTATGTCCACCAAACTGGTCTCTAAGTTTGTTTTTAAGAATTTTTCCTGTAGCTCCTAAAGGAATTAAATCCGTAAAAAGAACATCATCAGGGATCATCCATTTTGCTATCTTACCTTCATACATTCTAAGGATTTCATCCTTCGAAGGTGATTTGCCTGGCATAGGTTGTACTATTACTATTGGTCTTTCTTCCCATTTTTCGTGAGGCACTGAAATTACTGCTGCATTTGCCACTTCAGGATGACCAACACATATATTTTCTAAATCTATAGAACTAATCCATTCTCCACCAGATTTGATTATGTCCTTGGTTCTATCCGTTATAGTCATAAAACCGTCTTCATCTATCTTTGCAACATCTCCTGTATCAAACCATCCTCCTTCAAGAAATCTATCTTGTTCAGAACTGTCATTGTAATATTCCTTAAGAACCCAGAAACCTCTTGAAAGTAATCTACCCTGAGTTTCTCCGTCTTCAGGTAAATCATTACCTTCATCATCAATTAATTTCATTTGATGACCAAAAATAGTTCTCCCTTGCGCAATTTTTTGATCATAATATTCGGTTCTGTTCTTTGGCTCTTCTGCCAATGCAGGCATATTCACTGTGCCTAATGGGCTCATTTCTGTCATGCCCCAGGCATGTATTACCTCCGCACCAAATTCATCTTCAAAACCTTCAAATAATGTTCTCGGGCATGAAGATCCACCAATAACTAATCTCTTTACTGTATCTATTTTTTTACCAGAATCCCTCAAGTGATTAAGTAATAAAAGCCAAATAGTTGGAACCCCAAGAGAAATAGTTACTTTTTCGGCATTCATAAGGTCTGTCAAGCTTTCACCATCTAACTTAGCACCAGGAAAAACTATTTTAGTTCCGCACATTGGCGCAGCATAGGGTGTTCCCCAAGCATTGACATGAAACATTGGAACAACAGGAAGTACTACGTCTTTAGCTCCATAAGGGACTACATCTTTTAAGTTCATTCCATATGCATGCAGAACTGTTGACCTATGTGAATAAAGCACTCCCTTTGGATTGCCGGTTGTTCCAGAGGTGTAGCATAAAGATGAAGCTGTTTTCTCATCTAATTGTGGCCAAATAAATTCATCTGATTGATCTTTAATAAACTCCTCATAACATATAACTTTTATATTATCATTTACCTTAGGTTTAACCATATTCTTTTCATCAGTCATGATTACAATAGTTTTGACTGTTTTAAAATTTTCTGATGCCTTTTCTATCAATGGTAAAATATTTAAATCAACACATAAGACCTTGTCTTCTGCGTGATTAACAATATAAGATACTTGGTCAGGATGTAGCCTAGGATTAAGCGTATGACAGATAAGGCCACTAGAAGAAGTTGCGTAATATATTTCTAAATGTCTATATCCATTCCATGCTAAAGTTCCAACTTTATCACCTTGCTCTAAATTCAATGATTTAAGAGCATTGGCTAATTTCTTAGTTCTCTTACCCCAGCTTGAATAATTGTATCTATGAATGCCACCTTCAACTGTATTAGACACAATTTCTTGTTTGCCATAATTACTAACAGCATGTTCAAAAATACTTGAAATCAATAAAGGATGGTCTTGCATTAAACCTAACATATTATTCTCTCCAAAATTTAATCCTAATAAATGCTATATGAAAATTAACTTTATATTATTTTTTTATTTTGACGCAAAAGATTTGTTTCTTTTTGATTAATTTCAAAATCATTTTCGTTAATACTAACACCAAAAAGTTCAATTGCTTCTTTTGTAGAATATTTCTTTTCTTTTACATCTTTTAATACTAATAATTCATTTCTTTCATATGGAGAACCATAACCTCCACCTCCTGGTGTTTTTACATGAACTGTATCACCTTTTGTAAGCTGAATATCTTGTTCTTTAGACAAATGAAGAGGAGTATAAACTTTATTTGACTGCTTGACATTTACTACATTAACTTGACCATCCGAACCTCCCATAGCACCTTGCGGCCCATACCTTCCATGATCCATAACAAAACTTGCTTGAGCATTTTTACATAAAATCTCTAACTTATAATCTAAACCAAAACCACCTCTTTGCTTCCCCGCACCACCAGAACCTTGATGAAGAGCATAATGATGATATAATACTGGAAACTTCTGTTCCATTATCTCTACAGGAGGTGCTTTAGATATACCTATAGTTGAACATCCATTGGCAAGGCCATCATGATCAGAATTACCACCATAACCTCCTCCCGATAATTGATACATTACGAAATCACTGTTAGTGTCTTCATTGAAACCACCCAAGGCAAAGTTTCCACTAGTGCCAGCCGGCGCAGCAGTAACTCTTGAAGGAAGAACTTCAACTAATGCTATAAAAACTGCTTCAGCAATTCTTTGCGATACTTCTGCAGCACAACCAGAAACAGGCCTCGGATAATTAGCATCTAAAAATGTATTGGATGGCCTTTTAACTTTTAGAGGAATGAAAGCACCACCATTTATAGGCACTTCAGGGAAAATATGTCTCATAGCTAAATAAACAGAGCTCAAAGTAGTAGCTAAAACGGAGTTCATTGGTCCTTTACAAGGTTTAGATGAACCAGAAAAATCAAATTCTAATTCTTCTTCTTTTTTTGTAATTGCTAATTTAATTTCTAAAGGTTCGTTAACTACCCCATCAGAATCAACCCAAGCAGAGGATTTGTAAATACCGTTTGGAATTTCTTGTATTAAAGACTTCATCTGATCTGATGCTGTTTGTCTCAATAGTGATATACTTTCTTTTACAACGTTGTCACCATATTTATCTAGTAAAATATCAAGACGTTCTTCACCAACTAAAAGGGCTGCTTCTTGTGCCTTTACATCACCAATCCTCTGATCAGCAACTCTGATATTTGAACAAATTATTGAATATATTTCTTTATCTAGCTTACCTTTTTTAAACAGTTTAACTGGTGGCAACCTTAGGCCTTCCTGTTCAACTGCTGTGGCAGAAGCTGAAAAACCTCCCGGTACACTTCCACCAATGTCAGGCCAATGACCTGTATTAGACAGCCAACAAAAAATTTTACCTTTTCTAAAGTAAGGTTTAACAAACCTAACATCCATTAAATGAGTACCACCAAGATAGGGATCATTCACTATATAAATGTCTTTTTCATTTGGTTGATCAACTTTCCCTTCATCAATTAATCTTATTAATTCTCTGGTAGAATATTCCATGGTACCTACAAAAACTGGGAGGCCACCTACCCCCTGAGCAATTAAATCACCATTATCTGCAGCGTAAATACCATCCGATCGGTCATTAGCTTCTGAAATCACTGGTGAAAAAGCAGCACGAGAAAAACTCAAATCCATTTCATCACATACTTGTTGCAAACCTGCTTGAATCACCGACAACGTAATTTTATCGATAACCATTATAAACCTCCGACTTCAATAAACATATTCCCTAAATTATCACCAAACGCTCTATCTTCAGGTTCTATAAGCGTTGTTGTATCCATTTGCTCAATTATAGCAGGTCCTTTAATCTCAAATTCAAATGGCATTCTATCCCGAGAATAAATTGGAGTATTTATGAATTTATCCTTAAAATAGACTTTTCTGTGTTCTATTAATGCGTCATCTAAAACCAATCGTTTATCTAACTTATTATTTAATAAAGAAATATCAAAAGGAATTTTATGCCCTTGAACAGTAGTATTTACATTAACTATATTAGCTTTAATTTCTGGCAACCTAACCTTAAATCTATTTAAATATGATTTTTCAAAACTTTTTTGTAAATATTCTAAGTCTGGGTTTGAGTTAGGTAAATTTATCCTTAAAATATGAGTTTGACCAATAAATTGCATATCAACACTAAAGCTAGAACTAATACTAGTAAGTTCAAGTCCTTGTTTTTTAATTAATTCAACTCCCCTTTTTTCTTGTTTGTCAAATATAGAATGTAAGTTTTTAATATAAAGTTTATCTAAAGGTATATTTAAAGTCTTTGTAAAATCTTGTCTTAAATCGGCTACAACACACCCTAATGCATTGGTTATTCCCGGGCGTGCTGGAATGAGTACCTTTGGAATACCTAATTCCTTAGCTAAAGAACTAGCATGAAGCGGCCCCGCCCCTCCAAATGCAAAAAGAGTAAAATCTCTAGGATCAACGCCTAAAGATATAGAAACCATGCGAATGGCTCCTGCCATTTTTGTATTTGCTATCTTAATTACTGCTTCAGCAGTTTTAATTTCATCCAAAAATAAATTCTTACTAAGTTTCTCATAAAAAATATCTTTAATATTATCTATGGTAACCTTATTGGTATCAGAAATTATTTTTGATATATTTAACCTTCCTAAAAGAAGATTGGCATCTGAAATTGTAGGAGTAGTACCTCCGTTCCCATAGCAAATTGGACCAGGGATAGAGCCTGCACTTTCAGGCCCAACTTCTAGGAGCCCTGCTAAATTCAATTTAGCTATAGACCCTCCACCAGCGCCAACAGTTCTAACATCTACCATTGGCACATGAACAGGCATACCATATTCAACTTCAAGATCACTTGAAACAGATGGTTGGTTTCCAATAATTAATGCAACATCTGTAGAAGTGCCTCCCATGTCATAAGTTATAATATTTTTAATTCCTGATGACTGCCCAGTGTGCGCTGCAGCAATTACACCTGAAGCAGGCCCAGACATGACAGTTTTTGCGGCTTCATTAACTACCATTTTTGAAGAAATAGTACCACCATTCCCGTTCATCACAAGTAATTCATTTTTGTAATTAGCTATAGAAAGCTCATTTTCTAACCTTCCAAGATATTTTTCAAGAATTGGCTGTACACTTGCATTAATTGCAGCAGTCACTCCTCTTTCGTACTCTCTATTTTCAGATAATAATGAATGCCCCATTGTAATATAATTATTAGGCCAAAATTCTGATATTATTTCCTGAGCTCTTAATTCGTGACTATTATTTGCATAAGAATGAAGAAAATGTATCACTACAGATTCACACCCTAATTTAAGAAGCTCTTTTGCAGCTTTTTTTAATTCTATTTCACTTAAAACTTTAATAATATTGCCTTTAGCATCAATTCTCTCACTTACTTCATAACGTAAATCTCTTGATATAATTGGAACAAATTTTCCATGCATTCCATATGAATTAGGCCTAGTTCTCCTACCTAGCTCTAAAACATCTTTGAAACCACTTGTTGTAATGAGACCAGTTTTAGATAATTTTCTTTCTAGTAAAGCATTAGTTGTAGTAGTTGTTCCATGAACAATTAATTTTACTTTATCTAGCTTCAACTTAGCTTTTTTAATTGCATTCATTACACCAAAAGCCTGATTTTCTGGTGATGTAGGTACTTTTGCAAACTCTATTATATTATTTTCTTTATCAACATAAATTAAGTCGGTAAACGTACCTCCAACGTCTATTCCTAAAACATTGAAATTTTGAGAAATTTTTTCTTTTTTTGTCATATGTCATTACCAAAGCATAATAAATTGAAATAATTTTTACTTTAAATATTTTACAAAAAAATGTTAGATCATATATTATATTTTTCATCAATGTTTGTTGAAAATTTAATTAAGTTCACTTTTAAAATTATGTTGAAAATTATTGTATTATAGACCCGAAAAAATAGATGATGCTCTTAAGACCCTCTCAAAGCATAAATTGACAATAGCTGCTGGCTGCACAGATTTACTTCCTTCAACACAACAAGATAATCTTGGTGATAATATTTTAGATATTACAGCTGTAAAATCTCTTAGAAATATTGAAGTGGAAAATGGGTTCAGAAGAATAGGTGCCGGAGTTACTTGGGCTGACTTAGAAAATTATGAATTACCTAAATGTTACGACATGCTTAAAGAATGCAGTCTTCAAGTAGGCTCACGACAAATTCAAAATTTAGGTACAATTGGAGGAAATTTATGTAATGCTTCTCCAGCGGCTGATGGAGTACCTTGTCTTTTGTCCTTAGACGCTTCAATCGAATTGTCATCTATATATAAAAAAAGGGTATTAAAGTTAAAAGATTTTATAAAAGGGCCTAGAAATACAGATTTGCAAGATAATGAAATGTTATCAGCAATTTTAATACCTAAAGAAGCAGAAAAAGGCAATTCTACTTTCTTAAAGTTAGGAGCAAGAAAATATCTAGTGATATCAATTGCCATGATCGCTTGTAGGATTGATCTCAAGGATAACATCATATCAGACATAGCTGTTTCTGTAGGTTCCTGTAGCGCTGTCGCACAAAGATTAAAATCATTAGAAAATAAATTAATTGGCAGAAATATAAAAGATGATTTATCAAGTGATATACTAAATTTTAAATATGAAGACTACCTATCGCCAATTGATGATATAAGAGGAACTAATTCCTACAGACTCAAAGTTTCTAAGGTTCTTGTTAAGGATTCAATTATAAAAACTATTGATAAATTTAAAATTAAAGGCTGACATGAATTCAACTAAAATTAAATTAGGTTTTATTCTAAATGGAAAAAAACAAAATTTATCTGTTAATCCCTCAGATAGAGCCAGTAAGGTATTAAGAGAAGATTTAGGTTTGATGGGAACTAAGATAGGTTGTAATGCTGGGGATTGTGGATCTTGCACAGTGCTTGTAAACGAAGAGCTCGTATGTTCATGTCTTATACCTGCTGCTAAAATACAGAATACAAAAATACAAACTATTGAGGGTCTTAGCGATAAAGGCATAAATGATTTACAAAAATCATTTCTTAGACATGGAGCAGCCCAATGTGGAATTTGTACACCAGGACTCTTAATTTCAGCCACTGCACTTCTTAAAAAAAATCCTAGACCAAATAAAGATGAAGTTGAGGAAGCTTTGTCTGGTGTCTTATGTAGATGTACTGGATATCAAAAGATAATAAATGCTGTATTAAATGTTAATAAAAATTTAAAAGAAAAAACCGAATATAAAAAAGCTGTTGGAAGTAGAATTCCTAGAATTGATGGTTTAAAAAAAGTATTAGGAACAGAAGTTTTTGGAGCTGACTTTTGGCCTAAGGATTCTTTATTAATTAAAATTATTAGATCACCATATCATAGAGCAAAATTTAAATTTGGTGACTTAAAAAAATGGCAAAAGAGTATTGATGGGATTGAAATTGTTCTCACCGCAAAAGACATCCCTGGAGAAAATAAATTTGGAGTAATTCCAAGCTTTGCTGACCAACCAGCCTTAGCAGTTTCAGAAACTAAATTTAAAGGTGAAGCTGTGGCCATAATTGCAGGCAATTATGAAACTATAAATGATTTGGATATTAATTCTTTTCCCATTAATTGGTATCCTTCAAAAGAAAGCCTTACAATATCATCTGCAAAAGAAAAAAGTATAGAAGTTATCCATTCAAATAGAAAAGACAATATACTCACTACAGGAAAAGTTCTCTCTGGGAAACCTGATCTTGTGTCAAAATATTCCGAGTATAAAGTTTCAGGGTCTTTACAAACTTCATATGTTGAACATGCGTATATAGAACCTGAAGCAGGAACATCTTGGATGGATGGAGATACTCTAGTCGTTCAAGCTTGTACACAAGCTCCAATTATGGATAGAGATGATACTGCTAATATTCTTGGCTTAAAAAAAGAAAAAGTCAGAATAATTCCTGCAACAGCTGGTGGTGGTTTTGGTTCTAAATTAGACGTGTCAATACAACCTTTATTAGGTCTAGTGACATTAAAAACAAATAAGCCTTGTAGAATTGTTTTCACACGAAATGAATCCATGATTTCTACAACTAAAAGACATCCAGCAGATATGAATGCTTCAATTTCTGCAAATAAAAATGGAAAAATTATAGGTATGATTTTTGATGGTGACTTCAATACAGGAGCTTATGCAAGTTGGGGACCAACTGTTGCAACAAGAGTTCCAATACATGCAAGTGGTCCTTATTATACTCCAAATTATAAAGCTTTAGGTAATGCTTTACACAGTAATGGTCCAATATCAGGAGCATTTAGAGGGTTTGGAGTCCCTCAAGCCGCAGCTCTTCAAGAAACTTTGTACGACCAATTAGCTGATGCTTGTGGTATTGATCAATTAAAATTTAGAAAAATTAATGCCCTTAAAGATGGTCAAAAAACTGTGTGCGGTCAAAAACTTGAGGGCGTTGGTATAACTGAATGTTTGGATGCACTTTCTGAAAGATGGAAAGAAAGTGTCTATAAAGCAAAGACTTTTAATAAAAAATCAAAAGTAATTAAAAAAGGTGTTGGTTTGGGATCTTGTTGGTATGGCTGTGGAAATACTGCTTTACCAAACCCATCGACCATAAAAGTTGGTGTAGATAATTCTGGTAGACTTTTCCTTCATCAAGGAGCCACCGATATTGGACAAGGATCTAATACTGTTATAACTCAAATTTGTGCGGATGCATTAGGCGTTCCAATTCATGTATTTAATTTAATTGGTCCTGACACACACCTAACTCCAGACTGCGGCAAAACTTCTGCCTCAAGACAAACATATATTTCAGGGAAAGCTGCTGAATTAGCAGGAAAAAGTCTTAGAAAAAAAATTCTAAGATTAAGTAATATGGGTTCTGACGCACTCATTGAATTTAAAGACGAATCTATTGTAGTTAAGCATAAGGAAAAACAACAAACTTTAAAGCTTAATAAAATGGATAAAGATATTGATGGGTATGTTTTAACATCAATTGAAACATATGACCCTCCTACTATTCCATTAGATGAAAACGGACAAGGCAAACCTTATGCTGTATATGGATATGGTGTTCAAATGGCCGAGATTGAGGTTAACAAGGAGCTTGGAACAATAAAAATCGAAAAAATTACAGCTGTTCATGATTTAGGTAAAGTAGTAAACCCACTTTTGGCAGAGGGACAGATTGAAGGAGGAATAGCTCAAGGTTTAGGAATGGCTCTAATGGAAGAATACATTCCTGATAGAACCGAAAATTTACATGATTATTTGATACCCACAATAGGAGACATGCCTGAAATAGAAACTATTTTTGTTGAAAAAACAGACCCTGAAGGACCTATGGGCGCTAAAGGATTAGGTGAGCATGTCTTAATTCCTACAACTCCTGCAATATTAAATGCCCTAAGGAACTGTACTGGTGCAATAATAAAAAAACTTCCAGCACTACCTCATAGGATACTAGAAGCTATTTCGGAGGCTGAAATTGAAACAAGAAAAAATTAGATGTGATGCATGTCCGATATTGTGTTTTATTGCAGAAGGCAAATCAGGTGCCTGCGATAGATATGCCAATCAAAATGGTCAAATTATAAGGCTTGATCCATTGATAATTTTAAATAATAAAATAGAAAAGGGTGAAGAAATCAAACCTTTTCTCAAAGCAAGTTGGGATGGAGAAACCACACAAGAAGATGATACCTTTATTACTGCAATTGGATCAGGTACAACTTATCCAGACTATAAACCTGCTCCATTTATATTTAGTAGCAAAGTAAAAGATACAGATTTTGTAACTGTAGTTACAGAAGCAATTTTTTCTTATTGTGGTGTAAAAATTAAAATTGATACAGATAGACACTTAGGTTCTGAAAGATCAATAGTAAGGCATAAAGGTGAAGCAATTGGTCATGTAATGACAAGCGAATACGGATCACAAATGTTATCCCTAGGTGGTGTTGACCATTTAACTGGTGGATCGAAGCTAGAAGGACGTCTTACATGTGATGCACTTATGAGATTATGTAACAAAGAAGCTGTTGAACTATCAATAGATGAAGGTCTTGATATAATTGTTCAAGCTGGAAAACCACCAATAATTGATGGTGTTAAAGAAGATAAAATGAGAGTTGGTTGTGGATCTGCTACTATTGGTATGTTTGCTTCACAGTGGGTAGGGCTTGTTGACGAAGTAGTTGTAGTAGATGACCATATTACCGGTGTTGTATCAGAACATCAAGCTGGGAAAGTTCTAGATTGGCAAAGCACAGGCATCTCTGTTAAAGGGAGACGTTCAACACCAGGAAGATATTTTCAAGTCGCAAACCCAGGAACTGGTTGGGGTGGTACAGATATAAAGGACCCATTAACCATTTTGGGAGACTGGAATGAGAAAAAAGGTGCTTTTCCCGGTCTAACAATGCTGATGGTATCAACTACAGGCGAACATTATGCTTATTATCAATTAGATGAGAATTTAAAACCTCGGGAAAAACCAATCCCAAAAAAATTAAAACCAAGTGTAGAGTTAATAGAAGAAAATTGTGAACCTGCTCTTTGCACTGTGATGTTTGTCGGAGGAGCTGGTGGCTCATTGAGATCAGGAGTTACAAAAAATCCAATTCAACTGACTAAATCTGTCAAAAATAAAACAACTAATATAACTTGTGGTGGAGCTAAACCATATATTTGGCCTGGCGGAGGGATAACTCTTATGGTTGATGTTTTTGAAATGCCTGATAATTCCTTTGGGTATGTTCCCACCCCGGCCATCGTTGCACCATTAGAATTTACCATTGACAATAATCAATATAAATCGATTGGTGGCCACTTGAATAATATTAGGTCAAAAAAAGATATAATAGATAAGGGTGGTGAATATGGTAACAAAAAATCTTTTTTGTAATAAATTCAATTAATGTTCATAAAAGAAGAAGATAACAAATTATTTCTTCGACACGGTCCTATAAATATAGTCCTTGAAGCTATAGGAATTGACAAAGATTTAGCTTACCAAAATGTTAAGGAATATTTTGAAACAATTTTAGAACAACTTGTTTTAGATATGGACCTATTGAAAAAAGAAGTTGTTTTTAATAGAAAATTTAATAATAAGATTTCTCAGAGTATGCAAGATGCAACAGAAAAGTATAGCCCCACCTTTATAACGCCAATGGCTGCAGTTGCTGGTTCAATTGCAGATAATATTTTAAGAGTTTTAATTAATGATACAAATCTAGAGAAAGCATATGTAAATAATGGGGGAGATGTATCATTTTATTTAAACAAAAATCAAATAATGAAAAGTAGTTTAGCAGCAATTCCAAATATGATTGCAGAAATAAAATATAAAGATAAATCAAGAGGAATAGCTACATCTGGATGGAGA
>Ga0115011_10001265_pt1 | contig 18319 bp, 12 predicted proteins | sample TroAtlMetagenome_2_FD_88705 | JGI IMG/M metagenome (GOLD analysis project Ga0115011, IMG submission 88705) | Marine eukaryotic phytoplankton communities from Atlantic Ocean - Tropical Atlantic ANT8 Metagenome | ecosystem: Environmental > Aquatic > Marine > Oceanic | place: Tropical Atlantic...
CGACAACGTGAACATGGCGGTGGAGCTGATTGCTCCGATCGCGATGGAAGACGGCCTGCGCTTCGCGATTCGCGAAGGCGGCCGTACCGTTGGCGCCGGCGTCGTCGCCAAGATCCTGCAGTAGGCCCAAAGGGCCCGGGCGTGCGCATGCGCGCCTGGGCCCTTTCCTTTTGACGGGACGTGCGTATAATGCGCGGCCCGTTTTCGCGCGGCGGATACCCACAGGGGCGTAGCTCAATTGGTAGAGCGGCGGTCTCCAAAACCGCAGGTTGGGGGTTCGAGACCCTCCGCCCCTGCCAGCGTCGGCAATGCAAGCCTAATCAATGGCTTATGTTTCGACTCTGTTGGGCTTCGGTATCACGGTCGTGAATGAATTGCTGTTTTAGGTAGGCATGAACCAAACATCGCAGACGCCGTCCGACACGTCGCACGGCTCAAGGCTCGACACCCTCTGGTTGGTGGGTGCGCTGCTGGTCGTTGTGGGCGCCATTTTCGTCTTCTACCGCTATCAGAGTGACCTCAACGCCGCGATTCGCGCGGTGGTGATGATCGCCGGTATCGGTATCGGCGCATTTCTGGTCTACCAGGCTCGGGTCGGCAAGACCACCTGGGACTACGTGCGCGGGGCGCGCGTGGAATTGCGCAAGACCGTGTGGCCGACCAAGCAGGAAGCGGTCCAGACCACGCTGATGATTGCCGTGGTCGTGCTGATCATGGCGGTGTTTCTGTGGGGTCTGGATGCAGCGCTGCTCAAGGGCGTCAAATTGCTGACCGGGAGAGCCTCATGACGATGCGCTGGTACGTCGTACACGCCTATTCGCAGTACGAGAATCAGGTCAAGAAGGCGCTGGCCGAGCGCATCCGCCGCGATGGGCTGGACGACTCGTTCGGCGACATCCTGGTGCCGACCGAAGAGGTCGTCGAAATCAAGGATGGCGTCAAGCGCACCACCGAGCGCAAGTTCTTCCCGGGCTATGTGCTGGTGCAGATGGACATGAACGAGGAAGCCTGGCACCTCGTCAAGAACACGCCCAAGGTACTCGGCTTCATCGGAGGCACCCCGGACAAGCCGGCGCCGATCTCCGACAAGGAGGCCGCGCAGATCCTGTCGCGCGTCGAGGAGTCGGTCGAAAAGCCGAAGCCCAAGACCCTGTTCGAGCCGGGCGAGAGCGTGCGTGTCATCGATGGTCCGTTCGCGGATTTCGCCGGCGTCGTCGAGGAAGTCAATTACGACAAGAACCGCCTGCGCGTCGCGGTTCTGATTTTCGGCCGGTCAACGCCGGTCGAGCTGGAATTCAGTCAGGTCGAGAAGGCCTGAAGGACGTGAAGTGTCAGGCGTGAGGGCTGAGGCGTAACAGAAGTTGCACCTCACGCCTCACGAACACCGGGGAGCCGAACAGGCGCTAGTACCCAAACCTAGGAGTTGTCATGGCTAAGAAAGTAAAAGGCTACGTCAAGCTGCAGATTCCGGCAGGCAAGGCCAATCCGTCGCCGCCGGTCGGTCCCGCACTGGGTCAGCAGGGCGTCAACATCATGGAATTCTGCAAGGCCTTCAATGCGGCCACGCAGAAGCTGGAAGTCGGTCTGCCGACGCCGGTGGTGATCACGGTCTATTCGGACCGTTCGTTCACCTTCATCACCAAGACGCCGCCCGCGAGCACGCTGATCAAGAAGGCGATCGGCCTCAAGTCCGGCAGCGCCACACCGAACACCAACAAGGTCGGCAAGATCACGCGCGAGCAGCTCGAAGAGATCGCCAAGACCAAGTGGCCGGATCTGAACGCCGGCGATGCCGAAGCCGCGATCCGCACGATCGCCGGTTCCGCCCGTTCCATGGGTGTCGAGGTCGAAGGGGTCTAAGTCATGGCAATCACGAAACGAAAGAAGCTGTTCAACGAAAAGGTCGAGGCCGGCAAGTCCTATCCGATCGATGAAGCCATCGCCCTGCTCAAGAGCGTGGCCAGTGCGAAGTTCCGCGAGTCCTTCGACATGTCGGTGAACCTCGGCATCGATGCGCGCAAGTCCGACCAGAATGTGCGCGGCTCCACCGTGCTGCCGCATGGCTCGGGCAAGAGCGTGCGCGTGGCGGTGTTCGCGCAGGGCGCCAAGGCCGAGGAAGCCAAGGCTGCCGGTGCCGATGCCGTGGGTATGGACGATCTGGCGCAGGCGATGAAGGACGGTGATCTGAGCTATCAGGTCGTTGTTGCCGAGCCGGCCGCGATGCGCGTCGTCGGCGCGCTGGGCCAGTTGCTCGGTCCGCGCGGCCTGATGCCGAACCCGAAGACCGGCACGGTCACGCCGAACGTGGGCGAGGCAGTCAGGAACGCCAAGGCCGGTATGGCCAAGTTCCGCACCGACAAGGCCGGCATCATTCATTGCGCGATCGGCGCCGCCGATTTCGAAGAAGCCAAGCTCAAGGACAACCTGGGCGCGGTGCTGCGCGATCTGCGTCGCGCCAAGCCGTCCACGTCCAAGGGCATCTACATCAAGAAGGTCACCCTGTCGACGACGATGGGACCGGGCGTACCGGTCGACCTTTCAAGCCTGCCCGAGTAAATCGGGTCGGCGCAGCAAATCTTTGGCTGTGTGGTGAAAGCCACACCGTCTAAGACCGCAAGTGAACCGTCCGAGAGGGCGGTGATTAAAGGCCTCGCGCCGCTCGCGTAGATGGTGAATCCGAAGGCTCGCGAGAGCCCAAGGCACCGGACAGGTGGAAGTCCGCGGCATGTCGGTAGGACTTCTTTTTGAGTAATGAGCTACCAGGAGATCGAACGTCTCATGGCTTTAAGGCTTGGTGACAAGAAGGCCCTGGTTGCGGAAGTGAACGAAGTCGCCCAGCGCGCGCTATCGGCAGTGGCTGCCGAATATCGCGGTCTGAAGGCGGGTCAGCTCGACATTCTGCGCAAGGAAGCCCGTGACAACGGGATTTACCTGCACGTAGTGAAGAACACGCTGGCCAGCCGAGCGGTTGCAGGCACCGAATTCGAGTGTCTGCAGTCCGCGCTGACCGGGCCACTGATTCTCGGTTTCTCTCTGGAGGATCCGGGTGCGGTGGGTCGCGTGATCAAGGACTTCGCCAAGGCGAACGAAAAGCTGGTGGTCAAGGCTGTTGCGGTGGGAGGCACGCTCTATGGTGCCGCCGATCTCGACCGTCTGGCCTCGCTGCCGACCAAGGAGCAGGCCTTGTCCATGCTCCTCGGCACGATGCAGGCACCGATCAGCACCTTCGTTCGTACCCTGGCGGAGCCCACCGCCCAGTTTGTTCGCGTCGTTCAGGCGGTCGCGGACAAGCAGGCGGCGTGATCTCGTTCGGATCCGTTCCCAGGCTCAAAAGATTGGCTTTCCCACTTACGTTTTTGAGGTAAACAGCAATGGCACTTTCCAACCAGGAAATCCTTGACGCAATCAGCGAAAAGTCCGTCATGGACATCGTTGAGCTGGTCAAGATGATGGAAGACAAGTTCGGTGTGAGCGCTGCGGCCCCGGTCGCTGCTGCTGCGGGTCCGGCTGCGGCCGCTGCCCCGGCGGAAGAGCAGACCGAGTTCACCGTGGTTCTCGCCTCCTTCGGCGAAAACAAGGTCAACGTGATCAAGGCGGTTCGCGAACTCACGGGCCTTGGTCTGAAGGAAGCCAAGGACCTCGTCGAAGGCGCGCCGAAGGAGTTGAAGGAAGGCGTGTCCAAGGACGACGCCGCGGCGATGAAGAAGAAGCTCGAAGAAGCCGGCGCCAAGGTCGAGGTCAAGTAAGTCCCTTGAGGACGTGCCTGATTTCAGACACTGCGTTGACCGTTTCGAGTTGTTGTATCGGACGTCCGAGGCTGGGGGTGATCAACCCCCGGCCTCTGGCTGTTCGCTGCGTTTGAGAGAACCCACACGCATGACCGGCATTTCCGATCATGCGTGTGGATTCTGTGATGGTGCGGCAGCCCCGCATCTCAACCGACCGAGGTAGAACATCGATGGCCTACTCGTTCACCGAGAAAAAGCGCATCCGTAAGGATTTCCGTAAGCAGGACGAGACTCTGGAAGTCCCGTTCCTGCTCGCCACCCAAATCGATTCGTATCGTGGGTTTCTTCAGGCGGAGCTGCCCAATGCCAGCCGGCGCGAGCTCGGCCTGCATGCGGCGTTCCGTTCCGTGTTCCCGATGTCCAGTTTTTCGGGCAGCGCGGCACTGGAATATCTGTCGTACAAGCTCGGCGAACCGGTGTTCGACGAGAAGGAATGCCGGATTCGCGGACTGACGTTCGCGGCGCCACTGCGCGTCAAGACGCGCCTTGTCATCTATGACAAGGAATCGAAGGAAAAGCGCGTCAAGGAAGTGCGCGAGCAGGAAGTCTACATGGGCGAAATTCCGCTCATGACCGACAATGGCACCTTCATCGTCAACGGCACCGAGCGGGTTGTCGTGTCGCAGCTGCATCGTTCGCCGGGCGTGTTCTTCGATCACGACCGTGGCAAGACGCACAGCTCCGGCAAGCTGCTGTACTCGGCGCGCATCATTCCGTACCGCGGCTCATGGCTGGACTTCGAGTTCGATCCGAAGGACAACCTGTTCGTGCGCATCGACCGCCGCCGCAAACTGCCGGCGACGATCCTGCTGCGCGCGCTGGGTTATGACAACCAGTGGATGCTCGAAAATTTCCACGAGCACAACATCTTCCACCTGGACGACGAAGGGGCCGAGCTTGAACTGGTTCCGGAACGCCTCAAGGGCGAGACGGCACAGTTCGATATCGCCGCAGGCGGCAAGGTCATCGTTGAAGCCGGCAAGCGCATCACCGCGCGCCACATCAAGCTGATCGGTGACGCCGGCCTGGACAAGCTGCGTGTGCCGGATGCGTATGTCGTCGGCAAGGTGGTATCGAATGACATCGCCAGCGAAGACGGTGAACTGTTGGCCGCCGCCAATACCGAGATCACCGAGCCCTTGCTGGCCGAGTTCCGCAATGCCGGCATCAAGGAACTCAAGACGCTGTTCGTCAACGAACTCGACAAGGGTCCGTATGTCAGCACCACGCTGAACATCGACCCGACGCGCACGCGGATCGAGGCGCTGGTCGAGATCTACCGGATGATGCGTCCGGGCGAGCCGCCGACCAAGGATGCGGCCGAACAGCTGTTCCATAACCTGTTCTTCGCCAGCGAGCGCTACGACCTGTCGGCCGTGGGTCGCATGAAGTTCAACCGTCGCCTGCGTCGCGAGGAGGTCACCGGCTCCGGTGTGCTGACCGAGGACGACATCATCGATGTCATGAAGGAAATCATCGGCATTCGCAATGGCGAAGGCATCACCGATGATATCGATCATCTCGGCAACCGCCGCATCCGTTCGGTCGGCGAAATGGCGGAGAACGTGTTCCGCACCGGCCTGGTCCGTGTCGAGCGCGCCGTGCGCGAACGCCTGGCCCTGGCCGAGGCCGACAACCTCACGCCGCAGGACCTGATCAATGCCAAGCCGGTCTCTGCCGCAGTCAAGGAGTTCTTCGGATCCTCCCAGCTGTCGCAGTTCATGGACCAGAACAACCCGCTGTCCGAGGTCACCCACAAGCGTCGCGTTTCGGCCCTTGGGCCGGGCGGCCTGACGCGCGAGCGCGCCGGTTTCGAAGTGCGCGACGTGCATCCGACGCACTACGGTCGCATCTGCCCGATCGAGACGCCGGAAGGCCCGAACATCGGCCTGATCAACTCGCTGTCGGTCTATGCGCGCACCAACGACTACGGTTTTCTCGAGACGCCGTATCGTCGCGTCATCGACGGCAAGGTCTCGGCCGAGATCGACTATCTGTCGGCGATCGAGGAAGGCCGCTACGTGATCGCGCAGGCGAACTCCGAACTCGACGAGTCCGGCGGCTTCGTCAACGATCTGATCTCCTGCCGCTTCCAGAACGAGTTCTCGCTGCTGGGGCCGGATCAGGTCCAGTACATGGACATCTCGCCGCGCCAGATCGTGTCGGTCGCCGCGGCGCTGATTCCGTTCCTGGAGCATGATGACGCCAACCGCGCGCTCATGGGTTCGAACATGCAGCGTCAGGCGGTGCCGACGCTGCGCGCCGACAAGCCGCTGGTCGGCACCGGCATGGAGCGTCGCGTTGCGGTTGACTCCGGCAACGCCATCACCGCCACGCGCGGCGGCGTGGTCGACAAGGTCGATGCCTCGCGCATCGTCATCCGCGTCAACGATGACGAGACCGTCGCCGGTGAGGCCGGCGTCGATATCTACAACCTGATCAAGTACACGCGTTCCAATCAGAACACCTGCATCAACCAGAAGCCGATCGTGGCGCCGGGCGATGTCGTCGCCCGCAAGGATGTGATCGCGGACGGTCCCTCGACCGATATCGGTGAGCTGGCCCTGGGCCAGAACATGCTGATCGCGTTCATGCCCTGGAACGGCTACAACTTCGAGGACTCGATCCTGATCTCGGAGCGGGTGGTCGAAGAGGATCGCTTCACCACGATCCACATCGAAGAACTGACCTGCGTCGCGCGCGAGACCAAGCTGGGGTCCGAGGAAATCTCCGCGGACATCCCCAACGTCAACGAAGCGGCGCTGCGCAAGCTCGACGAGTCCGGCATCGTCTACATCGGTGCCGAGGTCAAGGCGGCCGACATCCTCGTCGGCAAGGTCACGCCCAAGGGCGAGACCCAGCTGACGCCGGAAGAGAAGCTGCTGCGCGCGATCTTCGGCGAGAAGGCCTCCGACGTGAAGGACACCTCGCTGAAGGTGCCGCCGGGCATGGACGGCACTGTCATCGATGTGCGCGTGTTCACGCGTGAAGGCGTGAAGAAGGACAAGCGCGCGGTCTCGATCGAGGATTCCGAGCTGGCCCAGGTCCGCAAGGATTTGAACGACGAGCTGCGTATCTTCGAGGACGACATCTACGATCGTCTGTCGCGTGTGCTGGTCGGCAAGATCGCCGACGGCGGACCGAAGCCGCTGAAGAAGGGCGACGAGGTCACCACGGAATATCTCGAAGGTCTGGAGCGTGACCGCTGGTTTGAGGTCCGCCTCAAGGACGAGGATGCGCAGGTCGCGCTGGAAGTGGCGGCCAAGCAGATCAAGGACATGAAGTCCGAGTTCGAGAAGCGCTTTGAATCCAAGCGTACCAAGATCACCGCGGGCGACGAACTGGCCCCGGGCGTGCTGAAGATGGTCAAGGTCTATCTGGCCGTGAAGCGTCGCATCCAGCCGGGCGACAAGATGGCCGGCCGCCACGGTAACAAGGGCGTGATCTCGCAGATCGTGCCGGTCGAGGACATGCCGCACATGGCCGACGGCACTCCCGTCGACATCGTCCTCAATCCGCTGGGCGTGCCTTCGCGTATGAACATCGGACAGCTGCTCGAAGTTCATCTGGGTTGGGCCGCCAAGGGCATCGGCCGCAAGATCAACGACATGCTTGAGCAGAACAAGGCGGTCGGCGAGTTGCGCAAGTTCCTCGGCGAGGTCTACAAGAGTGAAGGCACGCAGAAGGTCGACCTCGACGAACTCGAGGACGCCGAAGTGGTGACGCTGGCGAAGAACCTCACCGGCGGTCTGCCGGTGGCGACGCCGGTGTTCGACGGCGCCGCCGAGCACGAGATCAAGGCGCTGCTGAAGCTGGCGGGCCTGCCGGAAACCGGTCAGACCACGCTGGTCGATGGCCGCAGCGGCGACGCGTTCTCGCGTTCGGTGACCGTGGGCTACATGTACATGCTCAAGCTCAACCACCTCGTCGACGACAAGATGCACGCACGTTCGACCGGTCCGTACTCGCTCGTCACCCAGCAGCCGCTGGGCGGCAAGGCGCAGTTCGGCGGTCAGCGTTTCGGCGAAATGGAAGTCTGGGCGCTGGAAGCCTATGGCGCGGCCTACACGCTGCAGGAAATGCTCACCGTCAAGTCCGACGACACCAATGGTCGTACGCGCATGTACAAGGCGATCGTCGATGGCGATCACCGTATGCACGCCGGCATGCCGGAATCGTTCAACGTGCTGGTCAAGGAAATCCGTTCGATCGGTCTCAACATCGAGCTGGACCAGTCCAACTAAGCGCGGCATTGAATTGAATTCGGACAAGAATTCGGAGTAAGTCATGAAAGAACTGTTCAACCTGCTGAAGAGCTCGCAGGACGATTACGAGGACTTCGACGCGATCAAGATCGGTCTGTCCTCGCCGGAAACGATTCGTGCCTGGTCGTTCGGCGAGGTCAAGAAGCCGGAGACGATCAACTATCGCACGTTCAAGCCGGAACGCGACGGTCTGTTCTGCGCCAAGCTGTTCGGGCCGATCAAGGACTACGAATGTCTTTGCGGCAAGTACAAGCGTCTCAAGCATCGCGGCGTGGTCTGCGAAAAGTGCGGCGTGGAAGTCACGGTCGCCAAGGTGCGTCGCGAGCGCATGGGCCACATCGAGCTGGCCTCGCCGGTCGCGCACATCTGGTTCCTGAAGTCGCTGCCCTCGCGCATCGGTCTGTTGATGGACATGCCGCTGCGCGCGATCGAGCGCGTGCTGTACTTCGAGGCCCACGTGGTCGTCGACGGCGGCCTCACGCCGCTGGAGCGCGGCACCCTGCTGACCGAAGAGGAATACCTCGACGCGGTCGAGAAGTACGGTGACGAGTTCGATGCACGCATGGGCGCGGAAGCCGTTCACGACCTCATCAAGCAGATCGACCTGCAGAAGGAAACGGTCAAGCTGCGTGAGGAGATCAACGCCACCGGTTCGGACACCAAGATCAAGAAGCTCGGCAAGCGCCTCAAGCTGATCGAGTACTTCCTGGCGTCGAGCAATCGCCCGGAATGGATGATCCTGACCGTGCTTCCGGTGCTGCCGCCGGACCTGCGTCCGCTGGTGCCGCTCGATGGTGGCCGCTTCGCGACCTCGGATCTCAACGATCTGTACCGCCGCGTCATCAACCGCAACAACCGCCTCAAGCGCCTGCTGGAACTGTCGGCGCCGGACATCATCGTGCGCAATGAAAAGCGCATGCTGCAGGAGTCCGTGGATGCGCTGATCGACAACGGCCGTCGTGGCCGTGCGATCACCGGCACCAACAAGCGTCCGCTCAAGTCGCTGGCCGACATGATCAAGGGCAAGCAGGGCCGTTTCCGCCAGAACCTGCTGGGCAAGCGTGTCGACTACTCCGGCCGTTCGGTCATCGTGGTCGGCCCGACGCTGAAGCTGCACCAGTGTGGTCTGCCCAAGAAGATGGCGCTGGAGCTGTTCAAGCCGTTCGTGTTCTCGCGCCTGCAGCGCCTCGGCCACGCGACCACGATCAAGGCCGCCAAGAAAATGGTCGAGCGTGAAGACGGTCTGGTCTGGGACGTGCTCGAAGAGTGCATCAAGGAGCACCCGGTTCTCCTGAACCGCGCGCCGACGCTGCATCGTCTGGGGATCCAGGCCTTCGAGCCGATCCTGATCGAAGGCAAGGCGATCAACCTGCATCCGCTGGTCTGCACCGCGTTCAACGCCGACTTCGACGGCGACCAGATGGCCGTACACGTGCCGCTGTCGCTCGAAGCGCAGATCGAAGCGCGCGTGCTGATGATGTCGACCAACAACATCCTGTCGCCGGCCAACGGCGATCCGATCATCGTGCCGTCGCAGGACGTTGTTCTGGGCCTGTACTGGATGACGCGTGATCGCATCAACGCCCCAGGCGAGGGCATGGTCTTCGCGGACGTGTCCGAAGTGCATCGCGCTTATGAGTCCGGTGCTCTGGATCTGCAGGCCAAGATCAAGGTACGTCTGAACGACTACGAGGATCAGCAGGACGACAGCGTCAAGGCGGTGCGTCATATCGTCGACACCACGACCGGTCGTGCCCTGTTGTCGGAAATACTTCCGGAGGGCGTACCGTTCTCCGTGGTCAACAAGACGCTGACCAAGAAGCAGGTCTCCGGCGTCATCAACTATGTGTATCGCCGCTGCGGCACCAAGGATTCGGTGATCTTCGCCGATCAGCTGATGTACACCGGCTTCCGCATGTCGACCAAGGCCGGCGTCTCGTTCTGCATCGACGACATGGTCGTGCCGGACGAGAAGGTCAAGGTTCTGTCCGAGGCCGAGGACAAGGTCAAGGAGATCAACGAGGAGTACTCGCAGGGTCTGACCACGGCCGGTGAACGCTACAACCGCGTCGTCGACGTATGGTCACGCGCCAATGACGACGTGTCACGGGCGATGATGACGCGTATCGGCTCCGAGTCGGTGGTGGATCGTGACGGCAAGGAAGTCAAGCAGCCGAGCTTCAACTCGGTGTTCATCATGGCCGACTCCGGTGCGCGTGGTTCGCAGGCGCAGATTCGTCAGCTGGCCGGCATGCGTGGCCTGATGGCCAAGCCGGACGGCTCGATCATCGAGACGCCGATCACCGCGAACTTCCGCGAAGGTCTCAACGTTCTGCAGTACTTCATCTCGACCCACGGCGCTCGTAAGGGCCTGGCCGATACGGCCTTGAAGACCGCGAACTCGGGCTACCTGACGCGTCGTCTGGTCGACGTCGCCCAGGACGTGGTGGTGACGGCAGAAGATTGCGAAACCGAGCACGGCCTGCAGATGACGCCGATCGTCGAGGGCGGAGACATACTCGAGCCGCTGCGCGATCGCGTGCTCGGCCGCGTTACGCTCAACCCGATCTACAAGCCCGGCACCGATGAGGTTTTGGTCGACACCGGCGTGATGCTCGACGAAAAGCTCTGCGACATCATCGAACGCAACAGCGTCGACGAGGTCTGGGTGCGCTCGCCGATCACCTGCGAGCTGCCGTTCGGTATCTGCGGCAAGTGCTATGGCCGCGACCTGGCGCGTGGCCATGTCGTCAACATCGGCGAGTCGGTGGGCGTCATCGCCGCTCAGTCGATCGGCGAACCGGGCACGCAGCTGACCATGCGCACCTTCCACGTCGGCGGCGCGGCTTCGCGTGCGGCTGCGGCGGATGGCGCGGACGTGCGTGCCAGCGGCACGATCAAGCTGCACAACGTCAAGACCGTGAAGAATCGCGACGGCAACTTGGTGGCGGTATCGCGTTCCGGTGAAATCGGCGTGATCGCGGCCGATGGCCGTGAACGCGAGCGCTACAAGATTCCGTACGGCGCAACGATCCTGGTGTTCGACGGCGAAGAGGTGAAGCCGGGCCAGCGCGTCGCCAAGTGGGATCCGCATACCCATCCCATCGTCACCGAGCTGGCCGGTACCGTACGCCTGCTCGATTTCGAGGAAGGCGTCAGCGTGCACCGCGAAGAGGACCCCGTCACCGGTGTGTCGACCCTGGTCGTCACCGAAGGCAAGGGCCGCTCGGCCGGACGCGATCTGCGGCCGACGATTCAGTTGCTCGATGAGAGCGGCGAGGAAATGTGCTTTCCGGGCACCGACATTCCAGCGAACTACTCGCTGCCGCCGAAGGCGGTCGTGGGCGTCGAGGACGGTGCCAAGCTCGGCGTCGGCGACATCATCGCGCGTCTGCCGCAGGAAGCCTCCAAGTCGCGTGACATCACCGGCGGTCTGCCGCGTGTGGCCGACCTGTTCGAGGCGCGCAAGCCCAAGGACCCGGCGGTGTTGGCCGAGGCATCGGGCACGGTCAAGTTCGGCAGCCCGACCAAGGGCAAGACTCGCCTGAAGATCGTCAAGTCCGACGGCGACGAGGTCGAGCTGCTGATTCCGAAGTGGCGGCAGATCGGCGTGTTCGAAGGCGAGCACGTGGAGCAGGGCGAAATCATCTCCGACGGCGAGCCGAGCCCGCACGACATCCTGCGGCTGCAGGGCGTGACCGCGCTGGCGAACTATCTGGTGAAGGAAATCCAGGACGTCTATCGCCTGCAGGGTGTGAAGATCAACGACAAGCACATCGAGACGATCATTCGTCAGATGCTGCGCAAGGTCGAGGTCACGCAGGTCGGTGACGCGCGCTTCCTGCAGGGCGAGCAGGTCGAGATGTTCCAGGTCAACAGCGAGAATCGGAAGATGAAGGCCGACGGCCTGGCGGGCGCCAAGTTCAATCGCCTGCTGCTGGGCATCACCAAGGCCAGCCTGTCGACCGAGTCGTTCATCTCGGCAGCTTCGTTCCAGGAAACCACCCGCGTTCTGACGGAAGCCTCGGTACGTGGTTCGCGCGACGAACTGCGTGGGCTCAAGGAAAACGTCATCGTCGGTCGCCTGATACCGGCCGGTACCGGTCTGGCATTCCACGAGCAGCGCCGGCGCGCCAAGGGCGGCAGTTTCCTTGCCGATCTGCAGCGCACCAGCAGCATGTCCGGAGCCTTCGACGCGGTCGGTGGAGAAGCGCCGATCCGCGACACCGGCATGACCGTGGACGCGGACAGCGGTGATGTGGCGGATGCGGACAGCGCTGAGTCCGAGGGCGGCGAGGAATAAGTCCGCCTCAGGAAAAAAAACGGCGCCTCGGCGCCGTTTTTTTTGATCTCCGTTCGAGGGTGACGGTAGCGGTGTGCCGCCGGCGCTTTGGGTGCCGCTGGCGCGCTGCGGATGTTCAGGCGGCGACGCTGGGCAGCCAGTGCGTGGCGAACTCGTCCGCCGGAATCGCTCGTCCGTAGAGATAGCCCTGTGCGTAGCGACAGCCGAGAGACTGCAGGCTGCCGTGCTGGATTTCGGTTTCCACGCCCTCGGCGATCACGTCCACGTCGAGGCTGTCACCCAGCGCCAGAATCGCGCGCACCATTCCGGCCGCCCGCGTGTCCGGCAGATCCGCCACGAACGAGCGATCGACCTTGAGCTGGTCCAGCGGAAGGTCACGCAGTCGTCCCAGCGATGAAAAGCCGGTGCCAAAGTCGTCGACCGAGAAGCGCACACCTTCGCCGCGCAGGCGGCGCACTGCCTGCCAGCCGGCATCCTGTGTGTTGGCGGCGATCGCCTCGGTCAGCTCCAACTCCAGGCAGCGTGCCGGCAGGCGATAGCGCGCCAACACTTCGCACACCACGATGTCGAGCCGGTTGTCGAGCTGGTCCGGACTGAGATTCACGGCGACGCGGAAGTCGTCGGGCAGGCTGGCCTCACATCGCCAGCGCGCCAGCTGTCGACAGACAGTGCCGAGCACGAACAGCCCCAGTTCCTGGTCGAGCCCAGCTTCATGAGCCAGCGGCACGAAAGTGGAGGGCGGAATCCATTTGCCACCGCGCCGCCAGCGCAGCAGCGCTTCGGCGCCGACAATTTCGCGCGTACGCACCGTGACCTGCGGTTGGTAGTGGCACACCAGGGTGCCGTTGCTGAAGGCCGCGCGCAGATCGGCGACCAGGGAAACGCGTTCGCTCGCGAGCAGATTGATGCCGCTGTCGTATCGGCGGAAACGTCCGGCCCGCGCGCGCTTGGATTCGATCATCGCGGAATTTGCGTGCTCGAACAGGGCGGCTGCGTCGCTGCCATCCGCCGGTGCGCTCGCGATACCGACACTCACCGTCAGGCAGACCGTGGAGCCGCCGACCAGAATGCCGCCTTGCAGGTCGCGGGAGAGTCGTTCGAGCGTGCCGTCGACGACAGAATCGACAACCGTGCTGCTCAGCGCCACGGCGAAGCAATCACCTTCGGCGCGCGCCACCAGGGCTCGCGGCCCGAAGATTTCGCACAGGCGCAGCGCAAGGCGTGACAGCACGCCATCGGCAACATCTTTGCCCAGACCCTCGACCACCGACTGAAAACGGTCTACGTCCACTGCCAGGAGCGTGAGGGCTTCCTCATTGTCCATCCGCAGTTGCAGCATCCGGCAGAAGCGCCGCAGATTGGGAAGCCCGGTCAGTTCGTCGTAGTTCTGAAGGTAGTCGAGCCGTTCACGATAGCTCTCCGGTCGGCCCATGTCCGATAGCAGCAGCATGAACTGACCGACATCGCCGTCGCGGCGGTGCAAGGCAGACAGTCGCAACAGCAGCGGAGGCTGGCTGCCCAGCTCGTCAACTTCACGCACGATACCCTGCCAAAGGCCGCCGACGCGGACATGTCGTAAGGCATTTTCAGCGGCGTCGGCATCGCTGTCGTCGAACACGATCTCGGCGAATGGTCGGCCGAGCAGTTTGTCGCGCGGTAGCCCGATCAGCTTTTCGAAGGCGTTGTTGGTGGTAACTACATGGCCGTCGCGATCGGCGATGGCGATGCCTTCGGTCACTGACTCGAAGGTCCGATGCAGCATTTCGGCTCGTTCAACCGCGTTCTGGTGTTCGGTGACGTCCCAGATGATGCCGGACCAGCGGGGTTCCTGATGGCGCCGGTCGCGGCGCCCCCGGCATTGGAACCAGCGCATCGTCGCGCGCGACGTGCGAATGCGGAAGTTCGTCTCGAACACCTCAAGATCCTCGCCAATGGCCAGCCGCAACTGTCCCAGGACACGGCTGCGGTCATCATCCGGCATCAGTGCCAGCCAGTTCCAAAGGCTGCCTCCCGGAGGCACCTCGGACAGAACCGCCAGCTGCTCCGGGCTCAGCGCAACGCGAAAACGGGCGCGACGCAGATCGGCGTCATCGGTGGGAGCGAGCAACTCCCAGTTGCTGCCGCGTGAGGCTTCGATGGCGTGACGCAGGTCTTCTACGGCACGTTCGGTCTGCTGTTCGGCCCGCGCCCGCCTTCCGAACTGTCGGCGCAGCACGCAGTACAGCAGGCCGGCCGTCACGCCGACGAACAACAGGCCCTTCACCGTCTGTAACGAGGGATCGAGTCGACTCAGCGCGAGATCCGACCACACGATCCAAGATCCTGCGAACCCCGCGTAACAGAGACTCAGTACCAGGGCGGGGCGCGACGCGGCGGAAGGGCGATTCAAAGGTGCGGGCTGCATGACGGTGCGGACGATGTCGGTATGGGGGCGAAGGAACGGAGGGCCCGCACCACCGGCCGCCAGCGCTGTTGATCACGCCATACCCGACCGCACTACGAAAAAGCCCCCGAGTACCACTACGCGCCAAGCCTAAGCCGCGCACAGCTAGAATAAGGCCTTGCCTGGCCCGGAGGCAGGCATGCACCGACCGGCGGCCGGCACCGCACTGCCTAAGGTGATTCGCATGCGGGATGTTGACAATAGGCCGGCGGCTCACTATATTGCGCGCCCTTGTCTGGCGGGCCGATTCCGTAAACACGAAGTCGGCCCGCCATCTCTTTCATAAGTCGGGAAGTTCCTTTCGTGCCTACGATCAATCAGTTAGTGCGCAGCGGTCGCTCCACGAAGGCGGCCAAGTCGAAGGTGCCGGCGCTTACGGGTAGCCCCCAGAAGCGCGGCGTCTGCACTCGTGTCTATACCACCACGCCGAAAAAGCCGAACTCCGCACTCCGTAAGGTGTGCAAGGTCCGTTTGACCAATGGGTTCGAGGTCATCTCCTATATTGGTGGTGAAGGGCACAATCTTCAGGAGCATTCGGTCGTGATGATTCGCGGCGGCCGAGTCAAGGATCTTCCCGGCGTGCGTTACCACACCGTCCGCGGCGCGCTCGACTGCGCCGGCATCGACAAGCGCCGCCAAGGCCGCTCCAAATATGGCGCCAAGCGCCCCAAAGGTAACTGACGGGCACTTTCGTGCCCGTCTCGATGCAGTCCCGTAATTAATCAGGTAATCGCGTCATGTCCCGTCGTCGCAAGCCAGAACAGCGCAAGATCCTTCCGGATCCGAAGTTCAAATCCGAGCTTCTCGCCAAATTCATGAACATGATCATGGAAGACGGCAAGAAGTCGCGTGCCGAGCAGATTGTCTACGGTGCGCTGGATATCATCGCCGGAAAGAAGAGCCTCGACGAGCCGCTGCCGGTTCTCGAGACCGCGCTGGACAACATCCGTCCGGCCGTCGAAGTCAAGTCGCGTCGTGTCGGTGGCGCCACCTATCAGGTGCCGATCGAAGTTCGCGCCGTGCGCCGCACGACGCTGGCGATGCGCTGGGTCATCGACGCCGCGCGTGCTCGCGGTGAGAAGGGCATGGCCGAACGTCTGGCCGGCGAGCTGCTGGATGCCTCCGAGCATCGCGGCGCCGCGGTCAAGAAGCGTGAAGACACGCACCGTATGGCGGAAGCCAACAAGGCCTTCTCGCACTTCCGCTGGTAACCCACAAGATTTTTTGAGGTTTTCCTCAAGAGGATATTGCCGTGCCACGCACGACCCCCATCGAGCGCTACAGGAACATCGGAATCTCCGCACATATTGATGCGGGCAAGACCACGACGACCGAGCGCGTCCTGTTCTACACCGGCGTCTCCCACAAAATGGGCGAGGTCCATGACGGTGCTGCGACCATGGATTGGATGGAGCAGGAGCAGGAGCGTGGCATCACCATCACCTCGGCTGCGACCACCTGCTTCTGGCGGGGTATGGACAAGCAGTTCGAAGAGCATCACATCAACATCATCGACACGCCGGGGCACGTCGACTTCACGATTGAAGTCGAGCGCTCGATGCGTGTGCTCGACGGTGCCTGCATGGTGTATTGCGCGGTCGGTGGCGTTCAGCCGCAGTCCGAGACCGTGTGGCGCCAGGCGACCCGTTACAAGGTTCCGCGCATCGGTTTCGTCAACAAGATGGATCGCACCGGTGCCGACTTCTTCAAGGTCGTCGAGCAGATGCGTCAGCGTCTGGGCGCCAACCCGATCCCGCTGATCATTCCGATCGGTGCGGAAGAAGGCTTCCAGGGCGTGGTCGACCTCATCACGATGAAGGCGATCTACTGGAACGAAGAAGACATGGGCATGACCTATGAGCTTCGTGACATTCCGTCGGAGCTGCAGGCGACTGCCGACAGCTGGCGCGAGAAGCTGCTGGAAGCGGCGGCGGAATCCTCCGAAGAATTGATGGACAAGTACCTTGAGGGCGGCGAGCTGTCCGTCGAGGAAATCATGGAGGCGATCCGCGAGCGCACCGTGAAGCTCGAGATCGTGCCGATGATGTGTGGCTCGGCGTTCAAGAACAAGGGTGTCCAGTTCATGCTGGATGCGGTGATTCGCTACCTGCCGGCGCCGAACGAAGTGGCGGCGATCGTCGGTACGGACCCGGACGACTCCGAGAAGAAGCTCGAGCGTCACGCGGTCGACAGCGAGCCGTTCGCGGCGCTGGCGTTCAAGATTGCGTCCGACAAGTACGTGGGTTCGCTGACCTTCATTCGCGTCTATTCGGGCGTGCTTGAAGCCGGTTCCAGTGTGCTCAACCCGCTGACCGGCAAGAAGGAGCGCATTGGTCGTCTGCTGCAGATGCACGCCAACAAGCGCGAGGAAATCAAGGAAGTGCGCGCTGGCGATATCGCTGCCTGCGTCGGCATCTCCCACATCGTGACCGGTGCGACGCTGTGCGATCTCGACAAGCCGATCGTGCTCGAGCGCATGGAGTTCCCGGAGCCGGTGATTTCCCAGGCGGTCGAGCCGAAGACCAAGGTCGACCAGGAAAAGATGGGTATCGCGTTGTCCAAGCTCGCGATCGAGGATCCGTCGTTCCGCGTCCACACCGACGAGGAATCCGGCCAGACCATCATTTCCGGCATGGGTGAGCTGCATCTGGAAATTCTCGTCGACCGCATGAAGCGCGAGTACGGCGTCGAAGCGAACGTCGGCAAGCCGCAGGTGGCCTACCGCGAGACGATCAAGTCGACCGTCGAGCAGGAAGGCAAGTTCGTGCGCCAGTCCGGCGGCCGCGGCCAGTACGGCCATGTGTGGCTGCGTCTGGAGCCGAAGGAGCCGGGCGAAGGTTACGAATTCGTCAACGCGATCGTCGGTGGCGTGGTGCCGAAGGAATACATCGGTGCGGTCGACAAGGGCATCCAGGAACAGATGAAGAACGGCGTGATCGCCGGCTTCCCGATCGAGGATGTCAAGGTCACGCTGTACGACGGTTCGTACCACGATGTCGACTCCAACGAAATGGCGTTCAAGATCGCCGGCTCGATGGGTTTCAAGGAAGGTGCCCGCAAGGCCAATGCCGTCATCCTTGAGCCGATCATGGAAGTCGAGGTGGTGACGCCGGAAGACTACATGGGTGATGTCATGGGCGACCTTTCGCGCCGCCGTGGTGTCCTCCAGGGTTCGGAAGACGGTCATTCCGGCAAGGTCATCAATGCCGAAGTGCCGTTGTCCGAAATGTTCGGGTACTCGACCACGCTGCGCTCGATGTCACAGGGCCGCGCGACGTACACGATGGAATTCAAGAAGTATCAGGAGGCGCCGAGCAACATCGCCGCCACCCTGATGAAGAAAGAAGCCGCTTAACCCGCACCCGAATCAAACTGGGTCAGAGATAAGAGAACAGTCATGGCAAAAGAGAAGTTCGAGCGCACGAAGCCGCACGTGAACGTCGGCACGATCGGTCACGTGGACCACGGAAAGACGACGCTGACGGCGGCGTTGACGGTGTGTCAGGCGAAGAAGTTTGGC
>Ga0115011_10001266_pt1 | contig 18315 bp, 17 predicted proteins | sample TroAtlMetagenome_2_FD_88705 | JGI IMG/M metagenome (GOLD analysis project Ga0115011, IMG submission 88705) | Marine eukaryotic phytoplankton communities from Atlantic Ocean - Tropical Atlantic ANT8 Metagenome | ecosystem: Environmental > Aquatic > Marine > Oceanic | place: Tropical Atlantic...
TAAGCTCGAACACCTTTGGGATAAAGGTAATTGACTTCGATATGATCAAAAATATTTCCACTATTGTTTGGAATTCCACGACCTCCGATAGCTGTACAACTAACCGGAGGAGTATCACGCATGGCCCATGCAATCTTGTCTACGCTGTGCACTGCCTGCTCCACCAAACCATCACCTCCTAGCCAGGCAAAATTATACCAGTTTCGCACCTGCCATTCTATATCGCTCCAGTTCGAATTACGTTTAGAATCAGGCTGCATCGGCTTTACCGGACCAGTTAGATAGGTCGCATATATTGATTGAACATCTCCAATTTCACCGCCAAGAATTCGATCGTAAAATGCCCGACGCTCATACTCATATCTCCAACAGAAGCCTGCCACAACAGCTAAATCCTTCTGCTTCGAAATCTTGACCGAATCCATAATTGAGCGAACCCCTGGCGCATCGGTAGCCATTGGTTTTTCAATAAAGCAATGCTTTCCAGCTTCAACTACTGCGCGAAAATGCAACGGCCGAAACCCTGGTGGAGTAGCCAAAATAACCAAGTCCACCTCACTATCAATAAGCTTTTTATAAGAATCCAAACCTACAAACTGGTGCGGCACATCAACCTTCTTTTCGTGCTGCTTCTTAAGAATATTAACGGCTCGATCAACCTTATCTGGAAAAACATCCGCAACAGCTGTCAGCTTAACATTTTTATCTGCTGTGAGTGCTTGATTGGCTGCCCCGGTTCCACGCCCCCCACAACCCACAAGCCCTACTCGTATTGTATCGCTATTTTGTGCATAGGCACTACTGCGAGCAATAAAGTTTAGCGTCGCGGCACTAGCCACCGCAGCTGTTGATGAGGTTTTCAGGAAGTCTCTTCGACTTGAATCTCTTACAGGTGTTGTCTTATTCATAGCTAAAAAGATTAAAGAACAACATTACGCCCCCGCCTCAACAAGTGCAAGCCAAGCGCCTTCATCCATAAAATATCAAAATAAAAAAGGCGGGCTGTTATGCCCGCCTTATCTTCATAAAAATTTGAACCTATTTAATTGCTGAAAAATCAGTTCCTTTCAGAAAATCATTCTCAATTTTCTTAACCAAACGCCCATTCTTAATTGATGCTTTAAAGGCTTCCTTCCAATCCGGATCATTCAAAAAGCCTTTCCAAGACTTCTCCCGAGCCTCCTTGCTTGAATAGGCCAAAATGTAAATCAACTTATTATCTTTGTTTTCTGCCGGCACCCAATAACCAATGTTTATCATACCATGTTTCTTGAACAAATCCACGGTATGATCTCTAAAACGAGCCTTCAATTCTTCAAGCTTTCCTTCGTTTGCATAGTAGGTACGCATTTCAAAAATACGGCTTTTTTCTTCCGCTTGTACGGATTCTAAACCGAAAACCGAGCTGACAACAAAAGCAGCCAACAACACGATATACTTATTTTTTTTATTTAACATATCTCAAAATATTCAAAGCTACCCACATTATTGATCCAATCATTGACCGTAGATATCCTTTATTTTCTAATTTTTTTATTCGAAGGCAAACGGAGATCCCACGCCTCAATCCATCGTTCATCAACAAACTTCATATCAAATTCATTAACCAATCTCCTGCTCATATCTGACAAGTGCCCTGCACCATAAAAAATCCCTATTTTCTTAACTCCTTTATCCATTTGGTTGCGCAAAACATTCATAGCCACAATGTTCCGTTCAGTAATAATAGCAGATCCGTTTTCCCCACCGAGATTGTCGAGAACATCCGTCTCGGCAAACTGCTGAGCCATAACTCTCTTCATAACCAACTCCCGATTGTTAGAAAATAAAGCAAAAAACAAAGCAAGATCACCTGGAGCTTTGCTCTTATTACCTTGCTGCTGCTTTAATCCCTGAACAAACAAATCCATAAACAAAGTAAGAAATGACTCACCTCTCTTATCCATTGTTTCAGCAAATTTTTCCGGAGACATGTCAGCATGCACCATGTTCTTTAAAGAGTAATCAATCCAATCCACTTGAAACGCCAAACCCAACATGTCCTTAGCCCCAAGCTGCATTCCACCAACGACTGCCATTCCAGTTTTAAAACCTTTTCCTTCAGACGCATTTTTTTTATTTTTTATCTGATCTGAATTTTTTGATCTGCCATTAGATTGATTTTCTTTTCGCTCTACAAATCTAACTGGCTTACCTCCCACACTATCCTTATCCGCAACCATCTCATAAAGGAGTGCATCATATTTCTCAAATTCGCTATTAAGTTGCTGAAAATATTTCTTGTCACCAATATGAATCGCTCCTATCAAATCCACATACATCCCTGTTTTCGCTAGCTTACCATCTTTTGGAACAAATCTGACAATAGAAGTATTAAGTGCTTCAGGAATCTTGGGCCGCTTTGGATTCATTGTCATGCGAATGAATTTATCCGGCACATCTTTCGACTTAGAAGATTTTGACGATTCCTCAGCAAATACCGAATTAACTAGTATAATCCCTATTAAGCTGAATAAAATCTTAACAAACCAAATCTTCATTTTCAGAAAAGCTAACTCAGTAATGGCAAAAATACGCTCCAAAAAAATATATTGGTATATAAAATAAGGCCGTGCCGAACATAGAATCAAGTAGTCTCTCCAAAGACTGGCCAGAACAATTTTTTAGATTTCTAGAAAATGAAAAGGATGCCTCTACCTATACACTCCGAAACTACCGCCAGGCACTCGGTGGATTTGCTGATTGGTACCGCAATGAAAACAGTCAAACTGCGCCCTGGGAAAACTTAAAGCGAGATACATTCAGAATTTTCCTGAGACATTTGGGCCGCAGAAATTTCAGCCAAGCAGCTATTCGACTTCGGTTTAGTGCCATCAACTCATTCTACAAATATCTCATGCGACGTGGCTTGCTTGAAGTTTCTCCTGTAAAAGGATTAACACTACCCAAACCTGCTAAACGGCTACCTCAATTTATGAGCATTGAGCAAATGGTCCAACTACTGGATGCTCCAGAGGCAGAATACAGAACTAAGGTTTTAGCTAATGAAGGAACAAATAAGAAAATCCGGAAAACCCCCTATCTACGTGACCGAGCAATTCTAGAAACTATTTATTCTTGCGGGCTACGAATCGGTGAAATATGTCAAATGTTGTCCGGTGAAATTGATGCCAACGAATTAGTTGTGAATGTGCATGGCAAAGGAAAAAAAGAACGACAAGTTCCAATTGGAAAAACTGCTGTAGAAGCAATCCAGTCTTATTGGTTGCGATTGGACACTCCACCAGAAACGAACGAACCTGTCTTCTTTGCATCAGAAAAAAATCGAAGCCCAATCTACCCAAGACTGATTCAATTACGCCTAAAAAATTATCTTAATGCCTGCAGTTTAGACCCTGCATTAACACCCCACAAATTACGACATAGTTATGCCACTCACATGCTTGATGCTGGGGCAGATTTAAGGAGTGTTCAGGAGATGCTGGGACACTCCAACCTTGCAACAACTCAAATTTACACTCACGTGACAACTGAGCGAATCAAACACGCTTACAACAAAGCTCATCCGCGCGCATAAAAAATCAACAACTCTTCAGCGGTTTACTAAACGTGGACTTGGAGTTTTCTGGGCTTTTGGGATTGATTTAGGTTGCGGGAAAATTTGATAAAGCAACAAATATATCAAAACACCGGTAATCGAAACATACATCCATAATGGCCATGTCCATTTGGCGATTTTTTTGTGAAGTTCATAGCGAGCCTTTAAGGCACGACTAAAAGTCATAAAAATAAGAGGCAAAATCACCACAGCTAAAATTACATGAGTAATCAGAATAACAAGATAGATTGGACGAAACCAACTCGGGTTTACAAACCGTGTCACTACCTCAGTATTGAAATGATAAATCAAGTAACATGTTAAAAACACTGCTGAAGTCAAAAATGCACTAATCATGCACTTCTTGTGCGCAGTTTTATTTCCTTGCCTGATAAACAAATAACCCAACATTAAAAACACCGTTGCAAGAGCGTTTAAACATGCATTAATAATTGGTAAATCCTGAATAGTCATAAATATCTATTCTTTTAATAATTCTGTGGCGATACCAATCGCCTTTTCTTTCCAACCTTCCTCCAAACTCTCTAAAGCCCCCCTCAACCTTCCCTGTTGATCCACCACCACAAAGTAAGATGAATGAATAAACAAATCTTCTGGAGATAATTGCTGCCCCTCCGGCTTATCCATAACTGTAAGTTTCATCCCTTCTGCAGCCAAACGAACGATCTCCGATTTTTTTCCAGTCAAAAAATCCCAGTTTTGATTTTGAGCCCCATGCTTAACAGCAAAACGCTGCATTATTTCCGGCGTATCAAATTCAGGATCTGTAGTGAGAGTAACAAATGCCACATTCTTATTGTTTGCAAAATATGACTGAAGCTCAGCCATTCTCTTAGTCATGGCAGGACAAGGACCTGCACACCGAGTAAATACAATGTCAGCAAACCAGACTTTCCCTGCAAAATCAGCTAAACCAATTGGCTCTGATAATTGGTTAGTAAGTTCGAAATCACTTAATCTAGAAATAATAGGAAGTGCATCTCGATTAATTGAATCAGGATAATCAGATGTAGAAATTGAGGTCCGCTGCTCTCGTACAAAAGCAAAGCAGATAGCAAGAATGACCAAAAATAAGCCACTCCAAACCACCCATCGAACCATTTTAACGTTGGATTCCATTATATAAAAAAGGCACTCCCGTCAGGAGCACCATAAACTCGAAATTAGCAGAGTAACTTTCAGGCCTTTACTTTATCAACTGTTACAGAGGCTTGTTGTTGATTAGAGCTATTTTTTGCAGACTCCGTTTTCTGCCATTGATTCCATTCCTGCTCACTAACAACCCTTATCACACCACGCATTAAGGCATGCCCATCACCACACAGTTGTGCACAAGTAAGGTTATATCGTCCGGTTTTCGTGGGCTTAAAATGAATAGGAATATTGAGCCCTGGAATTGCATCCTGACAGACTCGAAACGGCAAAACTTTAAAGCTGTGAATTACATCTTTAGAGGTTAGATCAATGGTAATACTACGAATCGAACCATCCTTGATCGCTTCAAATGAATCAGCCCCATATTGGACTATTGCCTCATTGAACTCTGTCTCAGTTAGCAACGCTCCTATTTTAAAGTCAGTTTCACCTGGATCCTCGACTCGATAATTACGAATCAGGGGAACAATAATATCGGACTTTAGCACAGCTATATCATCTGATCCATCGACATCATCTCTTATAATTCCAAAAGGATTATCCCCTCCCACCAAGGCTTTATCCTGCTTGCCTAAGCGCCCATTTGGCCCAGGATAATGAGCATTCCAAGCAAACTGTTCAGCAGTTACTCTTACTACATGTAAATCTTTCTTAGACCCATTTGCCATGGCAGTAACATGAGCATAGTCATCAGCCGCATTGACATAAAAATTCCAAAAATAAGTTGCCACAATAACTAGTGCCAATTCTACAATTATAATCCCACCCTCAACCGAATTAGTAATGGTCTTACTCTTAACGCCTTTATAGTCTGCCTTAGGGTTGCGGGAAGAACGAAACTTCCATATTGCAACGCCATAATAAATCAGCCATCCAACAAACAATGCCAGCATCAATAGATGAACGGCAATAACTAGACCGTCTACCTTTCCTCCATCCTGAGAAACCAATTCAGGAAATGAGAACGCTTTTATTATATCATTAAACAAATCCATTTTAGAATATTACTCTTTAAATAAATCGGGGTCTTGCAAAGCAGCATACTCCCTGCCTCGCCGAAATAAAAACACACAAAAACTTCCTACCCCACCTAAGACTGGGACCAATATAAAAAGTAACGTCGCAATGCCCCATTGCATTCCCTTTGTCATTGGATCGTCAGGCGCACCAAAACAAACCGCACAAGCATGTGCAGAATTAGATGAACCAACTCCAATCAGAATAAATAAATAAACAAAAAGTGACCGCAAACCGTTCATAAGTAACTCACGTGTTTAAATTTCTTTAAAAAGAAATAAAGGTAAAAAGACATTCCAACAGACCCTAATAAGGAGACAACTCCTAAAACCAACTCAGCTACCCTTTCACTATTAAAATAGCTCATGATTCCCCAAACACCAAACACTAGTGAAAACAATATCGAAATAAGGATGAATACAAGATGAAAAGCTTTAAGTGACATAATGTTGTAAATTCTATTTCTTTTTGCGGACTGCTCGCTTGGCCTTGGGTTTCGTATCTGACTCCGCTTTGCGGACTGCTCGCTTGGCCTTGGGCTTCGTATCTGGCTCCGCTTTGCGGACTGCTCGCTTGGCCTTGGGCTTCGTATCTGGCTCCGCTTTGCGGACTGCTCGCTTGACCTTGGGCTTTATTATATCTGGCTGCGATTCTGCCACTGCCACAATGGCCTTAGGCTCCGTATCTGACTCCGAATTAAGCACTTCCACATTAGCTTTTGGTTCTGCATTTGATTCCGCTTCAACCGCAGTCGATTGACTTAAAACTTTGACAGTCAAGAATGTAAACGACACCGGTAGAACTATTCCCAACAAAGAGGCCAAAATAGGCCAAACTATTGGAACTTCTTCTCTTCCCCACCTTGGTAGATCCCCTTCAGCCCACATAATTAAACCCATCATACCAGCAAAAAAGAAGAAAGTCAGAAGCATGGTCCATGTAATCATGATAAGCTTCATGTCCCATTTATAGTGCATGAAAATCACAACTACACAGCCTGCTTTTACTAACGCAATACTAAGCCCAACTATAGCAGCAGTTCCCAAACTCATCTCAAAAGAAACATCAATCACCACAGTGATTAGTGTGCCCGCCACAAGCACTCCGCCCACCAAGTAAAATAATTTGATGAGATGCTGAATAAAATTGGGCGAATCGTGTGAATCAGACATTTAACTTAGAGGATGTATAAAATTGGAAAGAGGAAAATCCAAACCAAATCAACAAAGTGCCAAAAGAGGCCAAAGCACTCAATTCGGTTGGCATACTGTTCTCTATCCCTATGCCAAGTCGCCAATCCGATCGGAAGTAAATTGTATAGCATCACGATAATTCCACCAAAAACGTGAGCTGCATGGAGGCCAGTAATAGTGTAATAAATACCAAAGAAAGTACTATGCTTTGGCTCGTATGAGTTCAAACGCTTAACGTCAGAAGTATTAATTGTTATCTCCTTATGATGTGTTTCACCATCCTTTTCATGATGGCTATCATCAAGCGCAAACAAAATAGACTTCACACGTGGCTTTCCTCCAATATCTTCGTTTATTCGACCGGTTCTCCAAAAATAAGGATGCGACTCTACAGATTCATATCCGACAACAGAAAGAGCCACTGAAAAACCTGCTTTAGTCAATTGATACTCAGCACGCTTAGCAACTTCATAACCAACCTTCTCTTTTAACAATCCTCCCTGACTACGAAGTTGTTTCGCCTCCCCCTTCTCGCCACTAACACCTAATCCAACTAATATCTTATCAGCCTCTGATTCAGACACGCCTGAATCAGACTTCCAACCCGTAACTTCAACATTAATCTGAGCCTCTTCATAACCATTAATGTGACCAGATAATGCCAGCGAACCTGTGTCCCAAGCTTTATTGAATGCTGTGTGGCTGCCCCCTTCTTCTTCACTATAGGTCTTAAAAAACCTTTCTACGTAAATCTCTTTTTCTAAATAAAGTCTAGCCAAACTAAACTTCTTATCTTTTTCTTCATCCCACAACTCGTCCTTGTGCACTTCACCATCGTAATGATAACCCTCCTCAACCTTATTATGAAGAACCGCCGAATCCTTAAACCAAACATCGTAATGGACAAACTTTGATGGCCATTCATACCCCCACTTCACCACAAGAAATAAAACTGCACAGGCGACTGTTGCCCACTTCCACTGAATATATCCCCAACTTCGCGGCGATAACCATGGACCAGATAGATTTCCTAGCTTTAATTGTGCCCAAGCCAATACAACAAACATACTTGATGCAATCAACACCATCGTGTTACCGGCTCCAACAACAATGTCCATCAACCCCATTGACCAAGTGCCATCAGCTGCTCCAACTCGCAATAGCACATATGAAGAAAACAAGGCCCCAAAAAGCATGACCTCAGATGCAAGGAACAACCAAAGTCCAAGCTTTCCGTTATAAAGTCCTGTATCAGGCCTGGCTTTTACCGTGTAGGGAATTTCCATTGAGAATAAATTTATTTAGAGGGTTGAGCCTGCGGAGAAAAATCTTCACTGGCACCAGGTACGCTATACTCGTAAGGGTCACGATATACCTTAATTTCCTTTATAAAGTTTCCATGCGGCGGTGGAGTCGGTGTTTCCCACTCTAATGTAGTCGCTTGCCAGGGATTATCCGATTCCACCTTCTTACCATATTTTATACTCCAAAATACATTAAAAATAAAAGGCAGTTGAGCCAAAAGCATTGCCCAAGCCGCAGCTGAAATGGATACGTTTAATCCCATGATGGTATCACTGAGCGCACCCCCTACATCGGCATTGTCAGGATTAGAAAGTGAATACGTTGCCCCTCCATCCGACATTCGACGGCTCATACCAGCCATTCCCTGAGCAAACATAGGCATAAAAATAAGATTCATAAAAATAAGTGAAGACCAAAAATGAACCCTACCCCAAAACTCACTCATCATTCGCCCAGTCATTTTCGGATACCAATAATAAACACCAGCAAAGATCCCAAATATCGTCCCAGGAGCTACGACATAGTGAAAGTGTGCAATCACATAATAACTATCATGCAAAGCAACATCACTGAAATTGAAACCCAATGGTAATCCCGTTAACCCACCGATCCCAAACATAGGTAAGAACGCAAGTGCAAATAACATAGGAGTGTTGAAACGTATCGACCCACCCCAAAGCGATATCAGCAAACAGGTCAAAATAATCACCGAAGGAACTGAAATTAGTAGCGTAGTTGTCTGAAAGAACGCACTTATGACTGTTCCCATTCCAGTCATGTACATGTGGTGTGCCCAAACAATAAAAGCAAGAAATCCAAGTACAACCACAGAACCAACCAAATATTTATATCCCCAAAGAGGTTTGCGAGTATTATTTGCTAGCACCTCGGCAACAATACCCATCGCCGGCAAGATAAGAACATAAACTTCCGGGTGAGCGAGAAACCAAAAAAGATGCTGCCACAAGAGCGGACTACCACCACCACTAACATCAACATCTGCTCCATTAACCACCAAGCCCGTTGGCAAAAAGAAGCTGGTTTCTAATACCCGATCCATCAACTGTAAGATACCAGCAGCTTCCAATGGAGGAAAAGCAAGAAGCAGTAAAAATGCTGTAATGAACTGAGCCCATACAAAAAACGGCATTCGAAGCCAGGTCATCCCGGGTGCTCGAAGATTGATGATGGTCACCAAAAAATTAACGGCACCTAACAACGACGAGGTTATCAGTAAAACCATACCGATTAACCAATAAGTTTGACCATCAGTCGGAATAACAGTTGCCAAAGGAGAATATGAAGTCCAACCCGCCTGAGCAGCACCCCCCGGGATAAAGAAACTTACAGACATCACCACACAACCAATAAAGAAAGACCAAAAGCTAGCCATGTTTATCCTTGGGAAAGCCATATCTATCGCTCCAATCTGTAATGGAACGACATAATTTCCAAATGCAGCAAATGCCGCTGGAACTATCCCCATAAACACCATAATAGTACCATGCATTGCCCCAAATACATTGTACAACTGAGCACTCATAACTCCTCCAGGAGCTACTCCGCTACCCAGCAATGATTCTAGCAATGGCCCTACAAATGGTATTGGTGCACCTTCATAGGCCATAGACCAACGCATCATGGCAATCAGGCAGAATCCAAAAAACAAGAACGCAAGTCCAACAAAGCCATATTGAATTCCAATGATCTTATGATCAGTTGAGAATATATAGGTACGCCAGAAGCTATGCTCACCATGGTCATGATGCTCATCATGGTGTATCTCCGTTATTCCAGCAGTTTTAGTTGCCGCAGATGTTCCGCTCATTATTATAATTCTCTATCTAAAATAGTCTTCTCTCTTACCAGCCTGCTCCTCCGCAAAAGCGGAACAAACTATCGGTTTCTAAGCACCACTGTCAATCGCCAGATGCTACGAATCACTCAAATATCCAGTTTGTCCATCACCATCAGTCCAAGCAATAAAGGTAGATATATAATGGAGGCAAAGAATAATCGCCGGGCACTTTGTCTGCTCAAATTTACCGAAAAGCTAACAGCTGCAATGAGAAATAAAACTCCTAACAGCAAGGACCCAAAAAGATACGCTGTTCCAAATAGCTGCATACTAAAAGGCATTAGACTGGCGATAATCAAAAATACCGTATGAGTAATGGCCTGTCTCCCTGTTCTAATCCCTTCATCATCAACATTTGGCAACATAACAAAACCAGCATTTGCATAATCATCTTTGTACATCCAGGCAATTGCCATAAAATGTGGAACCTGCCAAAAAAATAAGATACCAAACAAAGTCCAACCCAGAGGATCAACTTCACCACGAGCAGCCGCCCATCCCATTAATGGAGGCAATGCACCAGGAATAGCACCTATTATCGTGTTCCACTCCGATTTCCGTTTCAGTGGAGTGTAAACAAAAAGATACGTAACCAAAGTTACAGCGCCCAAAACAGCCACAAGTAAATTAACCCAAGCAGACAGCGTCAGAAGACCAAAAACCGAAAAAGCTCCTCCTAAAAGTAATGCAGCTTCCGCACCCACTAAACCACTCGGCAAGGGTCGCTCAGCAGTACGATTCATTCTTGCGTCATATTCACGCTCAAGATACTGATTCAATATAGCTGCACCGGCTGCTAGTAATCCAGTACCGAGTAAAGTAAAGCCAAGCTTAATTAGGTTATCTGCTAATCCACCTGTTTCGTTATTCAAAGCGGCATAAAAACCAACCAAAGTAGTAATCAACACTAAAGCAGTCAGCCTCAGTTTTATTAACTCAGACAAAACCTCCAAATTTGAAGCCTTAGACTTCGTAGCTTTTTCTATCTGTGAAATAGTTTTTTCCATCAATAATTTATACAGCAAATGTCATCGCCTGTTCTTTGTCAGACAGCACACTGGATTCGTCCGACGAACAAAGATCTAAACTAGAAATAAATACACATCGCTTGGCCACCATTAAAAGCAAGCTTGTTAATGCCAAGCATATTGCACCAAGAACCACGTGCCCCGTTGCAACATCAGCTGCTTTATTACTTAAAATAGTCCATATCCCCATACCTGCCTGACCAAGAACTATAGCCATCAAAACATAAGTAAACTTTGTATACCAATGCAACAGTCCAAGTTTCTGCCGAGCTTTAAGCACTAATAATCCAACCGAACCCAATGTGATAACTGCGCCTATGCGATGGAGCATTTGCAACCACACGTGCCAAGCCTGAATATCCTTACCAGTAGTTAAGAAAGTTTTTGGATTTCCTTCCTCGTTAAGCAGGCGGTCCTGCACATACAGTTGATTCTGTAATACCAGTCGGTTTTTGTTATAATCAGCCACAGAGTCTAAACTTGTAGAAGGCCAAATCTGGCCATGAGCCAAAGGAAAATCCCAAATTGCCAAACCCGCATGCTGATGACGCATCGTCGCACCAAGTAACAACTGCACGAAAAGCAAACAAATCACAGTAACAATCAAACCTTTAAGCTCCGCAAAACAAACTCCCTGCTCTCTAGTAAGAGTAACCCTCTCCCACCAAGCACTTGTAAACAAAGCAATACCACATATTACAATCAAAAATAATTGAGCCACAGTCCCATGAATAAGGCCTAAATTAGAATTAATCTCTGTAACACGTAAACCGCCTAAAATGCCTTGTCCCACGACTAAAACAAAAGCTACCACACCGATCCGCCTAACCCATAATCTTGACTCCTTCGCCAAAAGCCAAACAGCCAAAATTGATGTCAACAAACCTACAAAAGAAGCCAATAAACGATGAGCATGCTCTTCAAAAATGCCGTACTGCCCAATCCATCTGTCCAATGGAACCAAAAACATATTATAACCAAAGGTATTAGGCCAATCCGGAACTGCCATCCCAACACCCTTCGAGGTCACTAAACCTCCCATTCCAATAAGAAACAATGTCGCCAATGCTGTAAACATGGCGAACCGATGTAACCACGGATTTTGCTGCGATCTAGCAGACATCAAAAATGAAGTGGTAAAATAACAGAAAAATAGACTTAATTATTCGATTTTCTGAATCAAACCAAACAAAAAGTACCATCTGAACGATGGTGCGGCAACTTCATTGTGAAAAAATTCACAATCTCCATAATCTTAGTATTAATCAATATTTTCAGTCTAAATAGTCTTTATTGAGGATAAATTTTTCATAATGGCATAATATTTACAAACTAATCAACTATGTATAAGATTTTTTAGTTCCTGCAATTGGCGTAAAAAACATTGTTATGAATAATTCGAACGAAATATCATTCCGTGAAAGTGTCGACCGAATGTTCGACCGAGCCATTGATACAATGAATCTCCCGCTTGGTCTTGCAGAACAAATTCGGTGTTGCAACTCCTGCTATCAACTCAAATTCGGTGTTAAACTTGGCGATCACTACGAGGTCTTTACCGGATGGCGTGCAGTTCACAGCGAACATATCCTCCCGGTCAAAGGCGGTATCCGGTATGCTGATTTTGCCAATCAAGACGAAGTTGAGGCTTTAGCCGCACTAATGACCTACAAATGCGCTATCGTTTTTATTCCCTTCGGAGGCTCCAAAGGGGCACTTAAAATCGATCCACGCAAATACAACGAGGACGAACTTGAGAAGATAACTCGCAGGTTTACCCAAGAACTTGCTAAACGCGATTTGATTCATCCTAGTCTAAATGTCCCAGCACCGGATATGGGTACTGGCGAACGCGAAATGGGCTGGATTTCGGATACCTATCAAAGTCTTTTCCCTCAACAAGCTAGTGGCATGGGATGTGTTACAGGCAAGCCAGTTCATTTGGATGGAATCCAAGGTCGCACTGAAGCGACCGGACGTGGAGTGCAGTATGGCCTTCGAGAATTTTTTCGTCACTCCGAAGATGTAAAAAGAGCCAAACTTGACGGCTCCCTTGAAGGGAAGAAAATAATCATTCAAGGACTTGGAAATGTAGGCTACCACGCGGCTAAATTCTTAAGTCAAGAAGACGGTGCAAAGATAGTCACTATTATAGAACGCGATGGATCTATCAGTTTAGCTAATGGGTTAGATATTGAAGCAGTAAAACAATATGTCAGCGAAAACCGCGGCGTGAAAGGTTTCCCTGAAGCTGAATTCAATGAAAACGGAGCTGAATCACTAGAAGCTGAATGCGACATACTAATTCCAGCAGCACTTGAAGGTGTAATTAACAAAAGCAATGCCGCAAAAATTAAAGCCCCTCTAATAGCTGAAGCTGCTAACGGCCCTATTACTTTTGCCGCTGACGAAATTCTCCGAAAAAAGGGGACAATCATCATACCAGATGCCTATATGAACGCAGGGGGTGTAACCGTATCCTACTTTGAGTGGGTTAAAAACCTTGCACGAATTCGCTTTGGATATCTAGAACGCCGACACGAGGAACGCCGAGGCCAATTGATTGTAGATGCACTTGAGAAAATGCTAGATACCGCTGTGCCACAAAACATTCGCAATCAGTTGGTCACTGGGGCTGATGAACTTGATCTTGTTCGCTCAGGATTAGACGACACAATGCGCAACGCCTATAACGAGATTCGTAACATATACAACTCAAGAGAAAAAGTAGTGGACTTACGCACAGCTGCTTTTGTGTTAGCTATCGAGCGAATAGCAAAAAAATACGAAAGTATGTGGCTTTAACCCTATCTTGGTTATTTAAAGATCTGTTGCGATTCCAACTTTTCCTTTAGTGCTCAAGCCTTTAGGCTCTTGGCGCTTTATGGGTTTAAGTGTTTTCAACACTCTATCACGTTCGGTCGAACATTTCGTGCCAGTAGATCCCAAAGGGGAAAAAGTTGGACTCTACTGCTGCGGACCAACCGTGCACGATTTTGCGCACATCGGAAATTTTCGCACCTTTGTATTTGCCGACATCGTTCGGCGTTACCTTACCTTCAAAGGTTTTACAGTTCGTCACGTTATGAACATCACAGACGTGGAAGACAAAATCATTCGACGGGTTAACGAGAGTAATAAGTCACTTAAAGAATACACTAGTAAATATGAAAAAGCGTTCTTTAACGACCTTGAGGCATTAGGTTGTTTGATGCCAGATGATCAACCACATGCAACAGAATTTATTGGACCGATCATTAAGCTAATTAAAAAACTAGAGGAACGAGGCATCGCATACCGCACTAACGATGGTTCTGTTTATTTCAGTATTGAAAATTATCGTAAAAAGGGCAATTCCTACGGACAACTCCTAAACCTAAACCTAGATGAAATGCGTCCAGGCAAACGTGTCAGCAGTGATGAGTACGAAAAAGAATCTATCGCCGACTTCGCTTTATGGAAATCACGAGTAACAGAAGATGGTGAGGTTTTTTGGAACAGCCCCTGGGGTGAAGGAAGACCTGGATGGCACATTGAATGCAGTGCCATGAGCATGGAACTGCTCGGCCCAAGTTTCGATTTGCACCTCGGCGGAGAAGATCTAGTCTTTCCCCATCACGAGGATGAAATTGCTCAAAGTGAAGGAGCCTGCTTGCAATGCGATGGCCAAAAGTTTGTCAAATACTGGATGCACGGATCTCACCTTCTTGTAGAAGGTAAAAAAATGAGTAAGTCACTCGGCAATTTTTTTACATTACGTGACTTATTAGCTAAAGGTTTCGCTGGTCGGGAAGTGCGCTACCAAATGATCTCAGCCCACTATCGAGAGACATTTAACTTTACTTTAGATAATCTAGGAGGAGCCAAGACCGCATTGGGGCGTATAGACGAATGCACATCAAAACTGCGAGAATTGTCAGATGGTAAAATTGCATCTCCAGATAATAGCTCTAAACTTATAACTAGTTTCATAAAAGCAATGGATGATGACCTTAATGTCTCCGCTGCTTGGGCAGCCGTTTTTGACTGGGTACGTAATACAAATCGCCAACTTGCTGTAGATGCAATTGACAATAGTACTGCTGCCATCGAATTAGCAAACTGGGAGCAAATCAATAAAGTGTTAGGAATTCAGACTGCCGAACAGAAGGCTCCAGCTGAAATTCTTGCTTTAGCTGAAGAACGTCAAGCCGCAAGAAAAAACCAAGACTTTGCAAGATCTGATCAAATCCGAAATGAATTATCCGCAAAAGGCTGGACCATCGAAGACACCCCAAAAGGCCCGAGAGTCAAACGAGCCTAGTTGATCTCTATCGCCTTTGATTATGATTCTCTGATTCGTATTTTTGTTCAGCCAGACTAGCTATCTCTTTAAAAAATGCCTCAATAGGCTTCCACTCTTCCCATTCTATTTCCTTCAGCATAGCAGACTCCCAACAACTTCTTTCAATGCCAGTATCCTTGGCCTGTATCGAACCCTGAATTAAAAGACCATCACGGTTACGTCGTTGCGCAGCTCCAGCAATTTTCTTGCCACGAAATATTAAATCATTTTTCTCGGCCCCAATAAAACATTGACCCGGACCTTCTGTAATCACTTCCGAACATAATTTTGTCACCACTCCACATCGATCAAATGCGCGACGAATCCAATTATGAACGCGTTGATAGCTTATTTCAGCCTTCAATTGCCACCATGGATGATCTGACGGGAATGTAAGGCTATAAGTCCATTCATGCTCATCGTGTCGCACCAGCCCCCCAGCTGTCGGGCGACGAATAATCGGACGCAATTCTGTCCACAATGACACCTCTGCATAACGCTGAAAATAACCAAACGATGATGCTGACTGATTCCAAGAATATAAACGCAATACAGCTTGACCTATCAAGTTAGACTGACGAAGTAACAATTCATCAGCCGCCATATTCCAAGTTGGTGATTTATCTGAGCAATGCCAGATATTAAAAGTTTCATGCGACATAGCTATTTAAGATAAATGCCACTTTTTCCAGACGGACAAAGCGTTGCAATTTCACAGATAGAACAGTCAGGTTTACGAGCAGAACAACGACGACGGCCATGCCAAATTAACCAGTGACTAAACATTGTCCAATCGTTGCGTGGAACAAGTTTTTGTAGATTTAATTCAATTTTTTCCGGCGCTTTATCTCGTGTTAAGCCAAGCCGATTGGCTAATCTCGCTACATGCGTATCTACCACGACACCTTCATTTATATTAAATGCATTACCTAGTACAACATTGGCAGTTTTTCGCCCTACCCCAGCAAGGGCAACTAGTGATTTCATATCAGCCGGCACATTGCCACCATGCTTATCAATAAGCGAATGACAGCACTTTTGAATACTTTTGCTCTTATTACGAAAAAGACCAATACGCTTAATATCATCCTGCAACTCTTCAAGATGAACTTTAATATAGTCTGAAGCACAACGATATTTTTTAAACAAATAAGAAGTAACAATATTAACCTGTTTGTCTGTGCACTGTGCAGAAAGAATGGTCGCTACTAATAGTTCAAGAGGATTAGAATAATCGAGTTCACAGCGAGCGTTAGGATAGGTTCTCTTCAACCCATAAATAATAGCCGCCGTTCGTTCAGTTTTAGCCTTAATTGATTCGCGAGGCATTAGTTTTAATTGAACGATTTAATTGATTCCCTGCTGGTTTCGGAGGTAAAGCTTTCGGCTTAAACAAAACCAACCGACGATCAGCCCCGTCTAACAAACGAACCGTTTTTTCGATAATCGGCGCCACCTTTGGTCGAGCCTGTCCGCGACGTGTCTTAAAATTTTGAATTTGTACACGCTGGACTAAATAAGCCTCAATAATTCGACCATATTCGTTAACAAATGGAATCAATTGCCTCGGCATTTTTAAACGGGCCACAATCAATTGATTAATTTTTTGCTGAAATACTGGTTTCTGGACTTCAAAGTCCCAACCACGCAGCGCTTGTTGCAAAGTAATCTCAGCATCAAACGGTGAATCAGCATCATTTAATTTGACCTCTGCAGGAAGCTTCAACAAATTCTCCAATTTCTCTACAGCTTCCAATAGTGTCCAATTCTGATATTGATTTTGACCTGTGAATTGCACAATCATTACAGCCCACCATTTCTCAACAACAAGCATATCAGCAAATATATCACTATAAACCTTAAGAAATGCTGTTTGCCAATTTAGGCTATCTGGCAGAAGACGAATCATTCCCTGCAACCTCTGCTCCCCCATTGGCAAGGCTAATAAACGATCTACCAACAGATGAGAACACGCCTGAAAGTCCTTCCAATTCTCACCCCTAATATGAGCCGGAGAAGGCATAGCAACCTCAGAAAAGTCAAAAGCACGCCTACTACTCAATCTCGAGCGAACTTTAAACAGCATGTCATGACGACTCACCGTTCGAATGACCTCTTCTGCTACCATTTCTCTGCCATTCGACTCAGGCTTTTTAAGTACCAGCACAAGGTCAGGTTTAGACAATAAAATCTGCGTCAAGCCTACCGTCAACCAAAACGGCATCTCTGTATCGCGTAACTGCGGCTTACGATTAGCCAAGTCAAGTAATGTGATCTGAACTAATGCCCTCACTAATTTTGATGCCTCAATCTCACAGGGCAAAGTCAATTCATACGAGTAACCTGACAAATGCCTAACTGTTACTACAGGCACTGTGGTCATAGGATTCAAAGTAGGATTCAACCAAATTTTAACCTTACCGCCAAAAAATAATGGGATTCCTAGTCGCTTCAGCATAGCAGCTCTCAATCGATCGGCAGCTATAGCCACATGATCTGGGCCAATAAGAATAGTGTCCCTGTTAACATCAAGAATTCCACCTCTTCGCTTGGGCGAAATGGGGCCATAAACCATAAACTGACCAGACTGACTATTGACCGTTTTATAACCCGCACGATTTTTAAGCAGACGGCTTATGTTGTCCGGCAACCGGTCAGGGACTGTCGTTTTAATTTCCTTTTTTTTGAGAGGTACAACTGCTTTAGGTGGCAAAACAGGCCTAGGTGGAGTCTTTGAGGAAACCTTTTCAGTAAAAAATAATGGAGGAATTGGCTCTATTTGTTGGTTCTGGCTGAAAACTTGGTTACCAAAACCA